>Ga0209737_10000215_pt1 | contig 52656 bp, 50 predicted proteins | sample TergutCu122P3_FD_187284 | JGI IMG/M metagenome (GOLD analysis project Ga0209737, IMG submission 187284) | Cubitermes ugandensis P3 segment gut microbial communities from Kakamega Forest, Kenya - Cu122 P3 (SPAdes) (version 2) | ecosystem: Host-associated > Arthropoda: Insects > Digestive system... | reverse complement strand
CTGTGCGGAAAACGCCCGATCATCCCGCCTGCCGACGGCCCTGGCTTTTTCCCCCGATCTTCCGCCCTGGACGCTCCAGGCCATGATCGGCGCAGGCTGTCTGCCCAGCAAGGGCGTGTCGTGCCGTTCCTGTGAAGATCATTGCGAAGCGGGGGCCATTCGTTTCGCCCCGCGCCCGGGCGGCCCCGCACAGCCGGATATTGCAAGAGCATCCTGTACCGGCTGCGGCGAATGCGTGGCATCCTGTCCCGCTTATGCCATTTCCATGGTAACATTCGCGCCGCTTACCCAGAATTCGACCCCTTCCCAGGAAAAAACACCATAATGAAAATCGTCAGCCTCGTCCTGAAGTTTCTGCCAGAACATGCCGATGTAGTAAAATCAGCTGTCGAAACCGTCCCCGGCGCCAGTGTGGCACATGACAATGGCGACGGACGCATGATTGTCCTGTTGGAAGACGGCCCGGACTACGCCGTCTCCGATTCCATCCTCCAAGTCCACCAGATCCCGCAAGTGATGTCCGTAACCCTTTCCTACGAATATTCGGATGATGCACACGCTCTCGAGGAGAACTGAAATGACCAATCGCCGCGACTTCCTGAAAACCCAAGCCGTTGCTGCCGCTGCTGCAGCCGCTGGCATGACACTGCCCGCCGGGGTTAGCGCCCAACCCGACAAAGGCATCCGCTGGGACAAGATTCCCTGCCGCTTCTGCGGTGTGGGCTGTTCCGTGCTGGCGGGCGTACAAGGCGGCAAGCTGGTCGCCACGCAGGGCGACCCGGATTCGCCGGTAAATCGCGGTCTGAACTGTATCAAGGGCTATTTCCTGTCCAAGATCATGTACGGCAAGGACAGACTCACGCAGCCCCTGCTGCGGAAGAAAAACGGCAAATACGACAAGGACGGTGATTTCACGCCCGTTTCGTGGAAAGAAGCCTTCGACATCATGGCAGAGAAGTGGAAGGAAGCCCTGAAAGGCGCCGATCCGAAAGTTGGAGCGAACGCCGTCGGGATCTTCGGATCGGGACAATGGACGATCTGGGAAGGCTATGCCGCCGCGAAATTGTGGAAGGCGGGTTTCCGCTCCCACAACATCGACCCGAACGCCCGTCACTGCATGGCCTCCGCCGTGGTCGGCTTCATGCGCACCTTCGGCATCGATGAGCCGATGGGCTGTTACGACGATATCGAGAACGCCGATGCCTTCGTGCTCTGGGGTTCCAACATGGCCGAAATGCACCCGGTACTGTGGTCGCGCGTCACCGACCGCCGTCTGACCCACAAGGGTTGCGAAGTCCACATCCTGTCGACCTTCGAGCATCGCTCGTACGAACTGGCCGACAACCCGATGATCTTCAAGCCACAGTCCGACCTGGCCATCCTGAACTTCGTCGCCAACTACATCATTCAGAACAACAAGGTCGACAAGGCTTTCGTCGAGAAGTGCGTGAACTTCAAGAAAGGCGTCACCGACATCGGCTACGGCCTGCGTCCCAAGCATCCGCTCGAAGCCAACGCCACCGCGAACGGCTATCCGGACGCTGACGGCAAGCCCAAGGGCGACCCAGGCGCGTCCCAGCCCATCGACTTCGCTGAATACGCCAAGTTCGTTTCCGAGTACACGATCGAAAAGGCCGTCGAAATCTCCGGCGTGCCCGCCGACAAGCTGAAGAAGCTGGCCGAACTGTTCTGCGACCCGAACAAGAAAGTGGTTTCCTTCTGGACGATGGGCGCCAACCAGCACACGCGCGGCACCTGGGTGAACAACCTGATCTACAACATCCACCTCCTGACCGGCAAGATTTCCAAGCCCGGCAACGGCCCCTTCTCCCTGACCGGCCAGCCTTCCGCTTGCGGTACGGCACGGGAAGTCGGCACCTTCGCGCACCGGCTGCCCTCCGACATGGTGATCTTCAATCCGGAGCACCGGAAGATCGCAGAGAAAAACTGGAACCTGCCCGAAGGGACGATTACCGACAAAATCGGTTTCCACGCAGTCGCGCAAAGCCGCAACCTGAAGGACGGCAACATCAAGTGCTTCTGGACGTCTACGACCAACAACATGCAGGCCGGGCCGAACATCAATGATGAAATGCTTCCCGGCTGGCGCAATCCCAACGCCTTCGTGGTCGTCTCCGACGCTTATCCCACGGTGTCCGCGCAGTCGGCCGACCTGATCCTTCCCACGGCCATGTGGGCGGAGAAGGAAGGCGCTTATGGCAACGCCGAACGGCGTACCCAGTTCTGGCGGCAGCAGGTCAAGGCGCCGGGCGAGTCCCGCTCCGACCTCTGGCAATACGTCGAATTCTCCAAGCGCTTCAAGGTGGAGGAAGTCTGGCCGGCCGAGTTGATCGAAAAGAAACCGGAATACAAGGGCAAAACCCTGTACGACATCCTTTTCGCCAACAGCGTCACCACCAAGTATTCCAAGGCGAACACGACCGAAGTCAATAAGGATGCCATCCCGGGCTACATGAACGACGAAGCCGAATACTTCGGCTTCTACCTGCAGAAAGGGTTGTTCGAGGAATACGGCGCCTTCCATCGGGGCCATCATCATGACCTGGCCTTCTTCGACTTCTATCACAAGTCGCGTGGCGCGCGTTGGCCCGTCATCGACAACAAGGAAACCCTCTGGCGTTTCAACGAGAAGTACGATCCGTACGTGAAGAAAGGCGAAGGCATCAAGTTCTACGGGCAAAAAGACGGCAAGGCGAACATCTTCGCCCTGCCCTATCAGCCGCCCGCCGAAGCGCCGGACAAGGAATACGACCTCTGGATGTGTACCGGCCGCGTGCTCGAGCATTGGCACACCGGCTCCATGACGCGCCGCGTGGAAGAGTTGCACCGCGCTGTGCCGGAAGCGGTTGTCTGGATGAATCCGGACGATGCCAAGGCGCGCAACCTGCGTCGGGGTTCCAAGGTGAAAGTGATTTCCCGTCGTGGCGAGGTCACGCTGTCGGTCGAAACGAGCGGACGCAACAAGATGCCTCGCGGCATGGTGTATGTGCCCTTCTTCGATGAAACGAAGCTCATCAACAAGCTCATCCTGGATGCCACTTGTCCGCTTTCCAAAGAAACGGACTTCAAAAAGACCGCCGTCAAGGTTGTGCCTGCCTAATGTTTTCGTTTTTCGTTGAAGTAGCTGAACCATGAGTGTGGAAAAAACCACTGAACACGTCCCAACCCCGGAGAAACCCAAGGTTTCTTCGGGGCGTCGGAAATTTCTCTCCGGAATGGCCGGAGCAGCCGGTGGTGGCTGCCTCATGGCGTTGGGTGTTGGTATCTATTCCCGTCAGGCCAGCGCGCTCCCCGCGCTGGCCTTGCGGCCTCCCGGCGCGTTGCCGGAATCAGAATTTCTTGCAGCCTGCACACGTTGCGGGCTGTGCGTCCGGGATTGCCCTCCCGGCATCCTGAAGCTTGCCGCGCCGGGCGACCTCGCGCCGACCGGCACGCCTTACTTCACGGCCAGAACCGGCCCGTGTGAGATGTGCCCGGACATTCCCTGCATCAGGAACTGTCCCACGGGTGCGCTCGACACGACACTGGGCGACATCGACAAGGCGCGCATGGGTGTGGCCGTGCTCGTCGACCAGGAAACCTGTATCGCTTTCCTCGGGCTGCGTTGCGAAATCTGCCATAACGTCTGCCCGGTGAGCGCCGAGACCGGGTCAGGCGGACACGTCAAGGCCATCACGCTGGAAAAACGTCACAATCCCCGCTCCGACCGGCACGCCATGCTTCTGCCCACGGTGCATTCGGATCTGTGCACCGGCTGCGGCCTGTGCGAAAAAGCCTGCATCCTGGAAGAGTCGGCCATCAGGATACTGCCGCCCGCGCTGGCCCAGGGCAAGATGGGCAAGCATTGGCTCAAGGGATGGGAAGAACGGGAAAAGCACGGCGGTTCCCTGATCGGCGACCAGAAGCTCCAGCACCTCCCGGTACGCGGGCTGGAAGAAAGGGCTTTCGGGGATACCCGCGTCTACGAAAGAGCGTCCCCACGCACCGACGATCTCGCCGACCCGCCGCCCTTCAATCCGGACATCCTCAACGGTTCTGATTCGGGAGGCAAGCCATGAGCGCGCGCCTCTCGAACAAACCCGGGCAAACTGCCATCGCCGACAAGGGATGGCTTTCAGCGCACAAATGGTTGCTGCTGCGCCGTGTCAGCCAGTTGGGCATTCTGGCGCTCTTCATGATCAGTCCATGGTTTGCTGCCTGGCTCGCCAAAAGCAAACCTGCCACCGTTCTGACCGATCCTGCCCTGACCAACACGGGCAGCCTGGTCTCCAGCGTTGCCAGCGTCGACCCGGCGGCGGTGGCTTCCACGCCAGCGGATCTCTTCTGGATCATCAAGGGCAATCTGGCCTCCAGTCTCGTTCTGGACGTTATCCCCCTGACCGATCCCTACCTGTTCCTGCAAGTGCTGGCAGCGGGATTCCTGCCCACCGCCACAGCCGTCACCGGCGCCCTCATTCTGGTCGCCTTCTACCTGCTCGTCGGCGGGCGCGTGTTCTGTTCCTGGGTTTGCCCGGTCAACATGATCACCGATGCCGCCGCGTGGACACGTCGACGCCTCAACATCAAATCCAACCACGCGCCCCACGCCAACACCCGCTACTGGTTCCTGGCCGGCACGTTCGTTGCCGCCGCGCTCACCGGAACGCTGGCCATGGAATGGGTCAACCCGGTCTCGATCGCTCATCGCGGTCTGCTCTTCGGCATGGGCGCGGGATTGTGGATTCTCGTCGCCGTGTTTCTTTACGATTTGTTCGTCGCTTCCCGTGGCTGGTGCGGCCATCTCTGTCCGATGGGCGCGTTCTACAGCCTGCTCGGCAAGACCGCCCTGCTGCGCGTGGCAGCCCCAGGACGGAATGCCTGCGACGACTGCATGGACTGTTTCGCCATCTGTCCGGAACCACAAGTGATTCGTCCGGCACTCAAACAAGCGGGGCAGACCAGCCCCGTCATTCTCGATTCCCGCTGCACGAACTGCGGGCGTTGTATTGATGTTTGCGGTAAACAGGTTTTCAGATTAACCCACCGCTTCGACCAGAGGAGTTCATCATGAAAAAACGCTTCCTTGCCATTATCCCAGCAATCGCGTTGGCTACAGGTTTGATGGCCGGCGTCTCTTATGCCTCAACAAGCGACGGCGGCCTTGCCACGTTGCGCGGCGCTCCCGTTGCGGCAGCAGAGAAGGCACCCACCGGCGCATCGCTCCAAAAACCGCTCGAAACTCCGGTGCTGGATCGCAATTTCACGGATCAGCCGCCGTTGGTAAACCACGAAGTGGATAAGTATCCCGTCACCCTGACCAGCAACAAGTGCATGGATTGCCATTCTCAGGAAAACTACAAGAAGGAAAAAGCCACCAAGGTTCCGAACTCCCATTTCGTGGGAGCAGACGGCAAAACCTTGACCAGCCTTTCGTCCCGGCGCCACTTCTGCCTGCAATGCCACGTTCCGCAGGTCGACGTCAAGCCGTTGGTCAGCAACACCTTCCAGCGCGCGAAATAACGGTCATAGGTTGCTATTTTCAGGTATTTAGATGGATAACGATTCCCCCATCAGGGTTTCCGCTTCCGACCGGCGAGCACATAGCCGGTGGGAGCGGAAACGCTTTCTTTCGGTTTCAGTCATTGCGGCCTTTGCCCTCGGCATCGCGGCTGTGGTTGTCTTCAATGTGGCAGTGGCCTATTCGAGCTCGGAAGAGTTCTGTATCAGTTGTCACGAAATGAAGTACAACTACGATGAATACAAGGACAGTACCCACAGTTTCAACCGTACTGGCGTACGAGCGAGTTGTACGGACTGTCACCTGCCGAAGAAATTCGTCCCCAAGATCCTTCATAAGTTCAAGGCAACCAACGATATCTGGCAATCGATACTGGGTACCGTCGACACGCCCGAGAAGTTCGAGGAAAGACGCGCACTGCTGGCACAAAGAGAATGGAAGCGCCTAAAAGCAAACGATTCACAGGAATGCCGCGATTGTCACGTTGCCGAAGCTTTCGACCTGAGTTCCCAAGGACGGCGCGCCATCGCTCAGCACGAGCAAGAGCTGTTGACGAACAAGCAGACCTGTATCGACTGTCACAAGGGCATCGTGCATCAAATGCCGAAGGGACTTAACCTGGCCGATCTGAATAAACAGGCCGATCAGGAAGCCCCTGCTTCTCCAGCAGCCGAAGCCGCCGATTCTCCAGCCGCAGCCAATCCGTCCGGTGCTGCACCAGAATAGCAGGTGATTTGATGCGCGATCTGCATAGAGGGTGTCACGACAGTTTCAAGCGCCCCCTGCACGACCTGCGGATTTCCGTAACGGATCGCTGTAACCTGCGCTGCATGTACTGCATGCCGGGCGAGGTTTTCGGGCGGGATTTCGTTTTTCTGCGCCATGCCGAACTCCTGAGCTTCGAGGAAATCGTCCGAGTCGCCAAGCAAAGCATTGCGCTGGGCGTGCGCAAGATTCGCCTCTCCGGCGGCGAACCTCTTCTGCGGCACGGCATCGAGCGGCTGGTCGAGATGCTGGCCGGACTGCATGCCGAGGATGGCAAACCCATCGAACTCGCCATGACGAGTAACGGCACATTGCTGACGAAAAAGGCCCGCGCCCTGAAAGACGCGGGTCTGATGCGGCTCAATATCAGTCTCGACGCACTGGATGAAAACATCTTCCGCCGCATGAGCGGCAGCAACATTGCGCCCGGAGCCATTCTCGAAGGCATTGCCGCCGCACAGGCCGTTGGGCTGACCCCGGTCAAGGTCAATGCGGTCATCAAGCGTGGCGTCAATGAGAGCGAAATCCTGCCGCTGATCCGCCATTTCCGCCACACTGGCGTCATCATGCGCTTCATCGAGTACATGGATGTCGGCAACACCAACGGCTGGCGGCTCGACGATGTGGTCACGGCCAGGGAAATCCTGGCGCTGATCGACCGCGAACACCCCCTGACCCCCATCGAGGCCCACGCTTCAAACGAAGTCGCGGAACGATGGGCATTCCAGGACGGCAGCGGTGAAATCGGCGTCATCACTTCGGTCACGCAGGCGTTTTGCCACACATGCAGCCGCCTGCGGCTTTCCACCGACGGCAAGCTCTACACCTGTCTGTTCGCCACCGAAGGCGTCGATCTGCGCACCCTCCTGCGCATTCATTCCGCCAAACCAGCTCAACCCAGCGACGACGCGGCCTTACGCCAGCGCATCGCCGCCACCTGGCACTGCCGCACCGACCGCTATTCTCAACTGCGTCACGAAATGACCAAACCGCTGTCCGGAAGAATAGAAATGTCGTATATCGGGGGCTGAGTTAGAGCGGTTTTGGTTCTATCGCGTACATTTTTGCGCCGCTTGCCCCCATCCCAACCTTCCCCCGCAAGCGGGGGAAGGAGTTTGGTTCCCCCCTCCGCTTGCGGGGGGAAGAGACAGATTCCCTCCCCCGCTTGCGGGGGAGGGTTAGGGTGGGGGCCAACAACATTCTTTTTTCAAAAAAAGGAACACCCTTGGACGAACCCGATCACTTAAGTCATTTTTCCGCCACGGGCCGCGCCCGCATGGTCGACGTCTCCGCCAAGCAAGACGGCAAACGAAGCGCTACCGCAAGCGGCATCCTGCGCATGCGCCCGGCGACCCTGGAACGCATCCGCGAAGGCACGATCAATAAGGGCAACGTGCTCGCCGTCGCCGATGTCGCGGCAGTCATGGCCGCCAAGCACACCCCCAGCCTGATTCCGATGTGTCACCCCCTGCCGCTGTCCGGCGTCGAAGTCGAATTCGGTGAAATCACAGCGCCCGATGCCGAAGGCTGCGTCGGCATCCAGACCAGGGTCACGGCCCGCTGCACCGGCCCGACCGGAGTCGAAATGGAAGCGCTCACCGCCGCTGCCGGAGCGTTGCTGACCATCTACGACATGTGTAAGGCCATCGACCGGGGCATGCGCATCGAAAACATCCAGCTGGAAGAAAAAACCGGAGGCAAGAGCGGCACATGGCGACGCTATGCCGGGGAAACATCGCAATGATCAACGTACTCTTTTTCGGCCCCGTCGCCGAACGCGCCGGCGCACACCAGATCAACCTGGATTTCCGGGAAGGCTTGCGCTGGCAGGACATCCGCGACACACTGCGGGCACGCCACCCTGAAGCCTTCGAGATCGTTTCCATCGTGGCGGTCAATGGTCAGCGCGTCGGCGAGCAGGACGTTACCCCGCTCGTCGATGGCGCCGAGATTGTTTTCATGTCAGCCTTCTCTGGAGGATGAAAGTGTTTCGCCGAGGTTTGTTTCAATGATTGAAGCCGTCCGTCTGCAACTGGAAGATTTCTCCCTCGACGCGGAAGTTGCCGCCCTGCGCGCAAACTCTAAACGCATTGGCGGCATTGCCACTTTTCTCGGCTGCGCGCGCGACTTTTCCGGGGAACGCGAAGTCTGTGAAATCGCATTCGATGCCTACCGCGAGATGGCGCTCGCCGAGCTGTTGAATCTGCGTGATGAAGCCATCGCGCGCTTCAATCTCATCGACGCGCGCATCGTTCACCGTCTGGGCACCGTGCGCGCGGGAGATAACATCGTTCTCATCGTCGCGGGCGCGGAGCATCGCGCGCCCGCTTTCGATGCCTGCCGCTGGCTGATCGACGAACTCAAGGCGCGCGCGCCGATCTGGAAAAAAGAGATTACCCCCCAGGGCGAATCCTGGGTCACGCCACATCCCTGAACTTCAAAAAGACATGACCCCTCCCGTTTTCATCTTCGTCGGCCATTCCAATTCCGGCAAAACTACCCTCATCGAACGCCTCATTCCTGAACTGACCCGCCGGGGGCTACGCATAGCCACCATCAAACACGCCCATCACAAAGTCCAGCTCGACACTGAAGGCAAGGACAGTTGGCGCTACAAAAACGCGGGGGCCGCGCTCAGCATGCTCGTCACCACGAACGAACTGCAACTGGTCGCAGACGTTGATGAAGAGCGCGAACCGCTGCAACTGGCCAAACGCTTCCTGGGTGAAGCCGACATGGTGCTGGCCGAAGGTTTTTCGCATGCGCCGGGTCCAAAGATCGAAGTTTTGCGCCGCGCGCTCGGCAAACCGCCCCGTTGCGAGATCGGCGACGGTCTGATCGCCATCGCGACCGATTGCCCCGAGGTTTACCCGGAACTGCCGCACTTCACGCTCGACGATCTCGAAACACTGGCCGAGTTTCTTCTCCGATACACCGCCCGGACATGATCGCGGACTGTACGGCGCTGATTTTTGCGGGAGGCAACTCCCGCCGGATGGGCCGCGACAAACTGTCCCTGCAGGTCGGCGGGCACAGCCTGCTCCACCGCACGCTCGATCTGACGCGCACACTTTTCTCTTCGATACTGGTCAGCGTCCAGAGCCCCCGCGACGACATCGACGCGCCGCAGGTATGCGACGAAATCCCCGACGCCGGGCCGCTTGCCGGACTGTGCGCGGGACTGCAACACGTCACGACCCCCTGGGTCTTTGCCGTCGCGGCGGACATGCCCTACCTGCTGCCGGAAGTCATCGAACGGCTGGCCGAGCGTCGCGCCGGGCGCCAGGCCGTCGTACCCGTCATTGGCGGACAACCCTACCCGCTCACGGCGTTCTACGCCGTCTCGGCGCTGCCCGCGCTACGCGGCGTACTGGCCCGCCCCGGAAAGCCCGGTCTCTTTGCAGCGCTTCCGGAACTGAACATCTGCCCTGTCGATGAACACGATCTGGCCGACATCGACAGGGAACTTCGCAGCTTCATCGACCTCGACACCCCTGAAGACGCCGCAAGGGCGTTGCAGCACTTTGGAAACTGACCCCATGAAAGCCTCCACTGAAACCCTCGAAGCCCCTGCCCTGTCCGTCCCGGAAGCGCAAGCCTGCATTCTCGACAGAATCACTCCTCTGGACGCGGAAGAAGTCGGACTTGGCCGGGCGCTTGGCCGGGCGCTTGCCGAAGAGGTTCACGCCAACCGCGACCTGCCGCCCTATGACGTTTCCGCGATGGACGGCTACGCCGTCTGCGCCGCCGACATCAGGGAAGCCCCGCGTACGCTGCAAGTCATCGAAGACATCAAGGCAGGCGACACTCCCCGTCTTTCCCTCCAATCCGGCCAGTGCGCCAGGATCATGACGGGCGCCCCGCTGCCCCCCGGCGCGGATGCCGTCGTTCGCGTGGAAGACACCCGCCCTCTGGAAAATGATCTGGTCGAATTTCCCATCCCCGTCAAACCCGCGACAGACATCCGTCTGCGCGGCGAGAACATGCGCCAGGGCGATGTCGTGCTCCATCCCGGAGAAGAAATCACCCCCGGCACGATTGGCGTACTGGCCACGGTCAAACGGGCAAAAGTAAAAGTGGTCCGCCAGCCGCGCGTTGCCATTCTGTCGAACGGCGACGAACTCGAAGCCCTGGACGAGCCGTTCGACCCGCACAAGATTCCCGACTCGAACAGTCATGCACTCATGGCGCAGGTACAAGCCCTGGGCATCGAACCCGCGCTGCTGGGCATCGCCCGCGACAAACCGGATGAACTGGCCAACTTCATCAAGCGCGGACTCGAATACGACGTCCTGCTCATCTCCGGCGGAACCTCCGTCGGCGTACATGACCACGTGCGTCCCACGCTCGCAGCCCTGGGAGTCGCCATCCATTTCTGGCGCGTCGAAATGCGTCCCGGTCACCCCGTGGCGTTCGGCGCCTCGAACCGCACCCTCGTGTTCTGCCTGCCCGGCAACCCCGTCTCCAGCATGGTCTGCTTCGAACAACTCGTCCTGCCCGCGCTGCGCCGTCTCATGGGCCACAACCGCCTCTTTCGCCGCACGATCCCCGCTCGACTGACCCAGGCAGTCAAATCCAGGCAAGGTCGCGTCGAATTCATTCGCGCAACGCTGTCCCGCGACCCATCGGGAGCCTGCGCAGCAACGCCTACCGCATCACAGAGCAGCGGAGACATCCTCTCCATGATGCGCGCCGACGCCCTGCTTGCTGTTCCGAGCGAACGTAACGGCCTCGCTCCGGATGAAATCGCACAAGTACAGCTTCTGGATGCCTCCGCCTGGCAACACACGCCAGATACGTGAACAGGTAATCCCCCCTGCCCTGGATGCTTTTACGGCAACATGGCTATTAATCAAAACCGCACGATTTCTATTTTTTGATTTATCTTAAAAATAGGGGGGCTTCTATTTTTGATGTACCTCAAAAATAGCCGGACTCCCAACTCCCGCGTGGCGTTTTGGCAACCTGAAACATAAAAAAAGCTTTGTGACTCTTTGCACATTGCCAGGAAAGGGTGTAGGCTCGAGCCAGTTCGAACTGATGGAAGCCGGAAAAGAGCGCCGGTTTTTTCTGTAAGTGGGCGCTTTCTTTCTTGCGATTCCGACAAGAAAGTTGGCAGTGTGCCAGCATACAGGGAGTGTGTTATATGTCCGAACGTTCGTCCTGTGGTTTCTTCAGGGGCATCCTTAATGCCGTCCCAAGCAAACTCATTGTCCCGCTGTTTTTACTGGGCGGAGTAGCGCTGGGGCTTGGCCTCTACACTATGTACGCGTCGCGAATATTTTCATATCTCGGCGACGACCCTTCCGCCTGCGTCAACTGCCACATCATGTCCCCTTCCTACCAGTCGTGGGGCAGGAGTTCGCATGCGAATTGGGCCACATGCAAGGATTGCCATGTCCCTCAACACAGCAAACTAGCCGGATTGCTATTTGACGCGAAAGACGGGCTTCACCATGGCGCCGTGCTCCTCACGGGAAATGAACCGGCTGCTCCACGGCCACGCCCGGCCGCCATAGAAGCCATTCAGGGAAACTGTGTTCGCTGCCATACCCAACTCACCACCGAATTCGTGAGAGCGGGCAAAGCGGAAATCGGCGACATCCTGCATGGCCGCGACAAGCCCTGCTGGGACTGTCACAGGCATGTGCCACATACCAAAGTCAGCGGGCTGGGCTCGGCGCCGAACGCCATCGTGCCCTTGCCATCCGCTTCACCTGTACCTGATTGGCTCAAAAACATACTGCAGTAAACAATGCGGTAATGCGGTAAAACTCTTCGACTCAATGGGAGTATGACATTATGAGTAATCTTGGCGAAACCGTTAAACGTAGTCCATCCGTCGGTTGGCTTTTCTTTCTCGTTGCAATGGCGGTCGTTTTCGTGCTGGGGCTGCTTGCAGCCGGCGTCACGGAAAAGCGCGCAGAAATCGCTTCCGTCTTCAACAATGTAAGAGAACCGATCCAGAGCGTCGCTCCCACTTTCATTCCCTCCCAGGAGCCATCCAAAGAGCACGAAAAAATGAAAGTGGAAATTGCCAAAACCACGCCCGGTATTGATGGGCGCAACGACAAATGGGGAGTGAACTACTCACGTGAGTACGAAACCTGGAAGAAAACCAAGGAAACGGACTTCCAGAGCAAGTATCTCGGCAATGCCCCGGAAGACGTGCTCAAAGAGCGGCCGAACATGGTCATCCTCTGGGCCGGATACGCATTCTCCCGCGACTATTCCGCTCCGCGTGGTCACTGGTACACGCTCCACGACATGCGTAAATCGTTGCGCACAGGCGCGCCCGGCGTCGGTGAAAACAAGGACATGCAGCCCGGAACCTGCTGGACCTGCAAGAGCCCGGACGTACCACGCATGATGCAGGAACTGGGCGTCGGAAAGTACTACAGTTCCAAGTGGAGCGAGTTGGGACATGAAGTGGTGAATCCCCTGGGTTGCGCAGATTGCCACGATCCCAAGACGATGAACCTCGCCATCTCGCGTCCGGCGCTGGTTGAAGCCTTCAAACGCCGCGGCATCGATGTCCTGAAGGCAAGCCAGCAACAGATGCGTTCCCTCGTTTGCGCCCAGTGCCACGTCGAGTACTACTTTGGCGAAGGCGGCATGCCTGATGGTAACAAGTACCTGACCTTCCCATGGGACAAGGGCTACACCATGGAGGACATGGAAAAGTACTATGACCAAGACATTTTCGACAACAAGAATGCTGAAGGAAATGTCGTAAAAGGTCCGTACAAAGACTGGGTACACACACTGAGCAAGGCTCCGATGCTCAAGGCGCAGCACCCGGACTGGGAAATTTACATCCTGGGTACGCACGGCAAGCGCGGTGTTTCGTGTGCAGACTGCCACCTGCCCTACAAGGTTGAAGGCGGCATCAAGTACACCGACCACCAGATCATGAGCCCGCTCAAGAACGTTGCCGGCACATGCCAGACCTGTCACCGCGACAGCGAGGAAAAGCTCAAGCACTACGTCTATGACCATCAGGACAAGCTTCTTGAGATCCGCAACCGTGTCGAAGACGAGCTTGCCAAGGCGCACCTCATGACGGAAGCCGCGCTGAAAGGCGGCGTCACGATGGATGAAATCAAGCCCGTACATAAGCTGCTCCGTGAAGCCGGCTGGCGTTGGGACTACGGCGTAGCCTCCCACGGCGCTGCCTTCCACGCTCCGGTGGAAACGGGACGCATCCTCACGGCTGCTCTCGACAAGAGCCTGCTGGCGCAGATCGAAGTGCAGAAGCTTCTCACCGCAAAGGGCATCACCTTCACGATGCCTGACGTCGGCTCCAAGGAAAAAGCGCAAGCCTACATCGGCCTCAACATGGAGAAATTCAAGGCCGACAAGACAGAGTTCATGCGCACGGTCGTTCCCGGCTGGATCGAAAAAGCCAAGGCAAACGGCAAGCTGACAGAACCTGAGCTGCTGAATCAATACAAGAACTATCAGTATGCCGATCCGGACAACGCGCCGAGAGTGCATCCGAAGAACGAGCCAGTCGTGCAAGGGCTTGATGGAGTATTCAAGAAGTGAGCACTGCTGCCGCACGCTCCGTGCGGCAGTCTTTCTCTGAGCAACTTAAAATACCCGCCGAAAGGCGGGTATTCTTTTCCACCCCGGCAAAAAAATGTCTCTCATCCTCTCCCAGACCCCAGGCGCCCATTCCATAACGAGAAAGCTTTGGCAGTTTCCGTGGGGATACCCGGAGGCGGCTCTCTTCGTCGCAGGCATCACCCTGGTCGGTTTCATGCTGCAACTGGTCGCCGGCCATTTCAACTTCGGCCTCCTGCACTTCCCGGTCAACCTCATTGCGCTCGCAGTCCTGATCGGGCTGATCGCCCTCGGCGTCCGTTTTCAGAACACCCCGCTGATACGCTGGATTGCGGGCATTCCACTGGCCATCACGCTCACCGTGGCCCTGCTCCTCTTCGGTTTCTACATGGAGCTGACACCACAGCTTCCCCGATTGCCAGCGCAGGCATCCGATCTGGTTTCCCGCCTCGGCTTCAGGATGGTCACTTCCTCGTGGCCCTTCGTGCTCCTGTACGCCCTCACGCTCATCGCCCTGGGCATCACGACCTTCAAACGTCTTCTACGCTTTTCCCGGCGGGACATCACCTTTATCTGCAACCATCTGGGGCTATGGATACTGCTCGTCTCAGCCGGATTCGGCGCGGCAGACATGATGCGTGTCGTCATGCACGTGCGAACCGGAGAAACAGAATGGCGCGTCTTCAACAAGAACGAGGAAGCCATTGAACTGCCCATCGCCATTACCCTCAAAAAATTCACGATGGAAGAATATCCGCCAAATCTGACGATCATCGACCGCCAGGATGAGTCCTCTTCCCAACCTCAACCCCAGGTCAAGCGTAAGCAGGCGTTCTTCCAGATCGATCCCAAACGCCCCACCGGACGACTTGGCGACTGGGCCATCACGCTCGACGAATACCTGCATACCGCCGTGCGCATCGGCGGCGAATACCGCCTCAGTCCGATGCCCGAATCCACCCCCGCCGCAAAAGTTACCGCCAAGAACCTCCTCACCGGAGAAACCAGAACGGACTGGGTTTCCGCAGGCGGCAACGTTCCCGAATTTTTCTCGGCGCTACCCCTGGACGATCAACACATCCTCGTCATGTCGCAGCCGGAACCCAAGCGCTACGCATCAAGCGTCACCATCATCCCGAAAGACGGCGTACCTATCGACGCCGTTCTGGAAGTCAACAGGCCCATTTCCGTCGGCAGTTGGAAGATTTACCAGTTTGGTTACGAAAAAGCGCTTGGAAAAATGTCGCCCTGGAGCGAGATGGAACTGGTCTTTGACCCCTGGCTGCTGCCTGCCCAAATCGGCATGGGACTCATGGCAATCGGGGCGCTTCTGCTGGCATGGAATGGCGCGGGGAAACGGAGGAGCGACCGATGAACCTGAGCTGGAACGAATTTCCCTTCATTGCCATCCCCGCCACCCTGTGTTGGCTCGCCGCCGGCCTGCTCGCCTGCCGTCGAACCCAATCGCCGCGATCCGTGATCATCGTCGACACGCTGGCAATCACCGGCATCGTCCTCTTCGCCGTCTTCATTGCTGCGTTCTGGAATGCCCTTTCGCGCCCGCCGCTACGCACGATGGGGGAAACCCGGCTCTGGTACGCCCTGTTCATGGCGCTCGCCGGATACGTCATCTACCGCCGCTGGAACTACCCGTGGCTACTGCTCCTGTCGGCCATCGTGGCGACGGCATTCACCGCCGTCAACCTGCTGAAGCCGGAAATTCACTCCATCGCGCTGATGCCCGCCCTGCAAAGCTTCTACTTCATCCCCCACGTCATCATCTATATCCTCGCTTACGCCCTTTTCGGAGTCGCTACGCTGGCTGCTGGCGTGTTGCTCGTTCGTCGCAGAAAAAACGCCAACACCTTTGACCTGCTCGCTTTCACCGATAACCTCGTCTACATCGGTTTCGGTTTCCTCGTGCTTGGGTTGCTGCTCGGCGCAATCTGGGCCAAGGAAGCGTGGGGGCATTACTGGTCGTGGGATCCCAAAGAAACGCTCGCCTTCATTACCGGCGCGGCCTATCTCGTTTATATTCACCTGCGACACCAGGGTCGGGAAGACAACCTCGTCATCTGGACGATCCCCGCCGCCTTTCTCCTGCTGCTGCTGGGGTGGTTTGGCACGACCCTGTTCCCCGGCAGCAGCCTGCATCTCTATTCCTGACAAATGACCTCCAACATGAACAACGACATCACGCGCATCGGCATCCTCACCGTCTCCGACCGGGCAAGCAAGGGCGAATACGAAGACAAGGGCGGGCCTGCCATCCGTGACTGGCTCACCCGGGCAATCAAAGGCCCCTGGGAAGCCGTCGCCCGCATCATCTCCGACGACGAAGTGCTGATCGAAGCCACGCTCCGGGAGCTCAGCGACCGCGAGGCCTGCTGCCTCATCGTCACCACTGGCGGAACCGGCCCGGCTCTCCGTGATGTGACGCCGGAGGCCACCGAAAAAGTCTGTTCCAAAATGCTGCCGGGCTTCGGCGAGCAAATGCGGGCGGTCTCGCTCGGCTCCGTTCCGACAGCGATTCTCTCCCGGCAGACGGCCGGCATCCGGGGCCGGAGCCTCATCATCAACCTGCCCGGCAAACCGGCGGCCATTGCCGAATGCCTCCAGGCCGTCTTCCCCGCCGTGCCCTACTGCATCGACCTCATCGGCGGCGCGTATATCGAAACCCACCCGGATTTCTGCGCAGCCTTCCGGCCGGCGGGTGCGACGCGTGCTTAGAGCGGTTTCGAGTTAGTTACGTACTTTCTGCGCTGCTACCCCCCACCCTAACCCTCCCCCGCACGCGGGGGAGGGAACCAGTCTCTTTTTCCCCGCAAGCGAGGAGGGAATCAGTCTCTTTTCCCCCGCACGCGGAGGAGGGAACCAGACTCCTTCCCCCGCTTGCGGGGGAAGGCTGGGATGGGGGCAAGCAATTGCTCTGACGCTTACGCAGCACTCACCGCCAGCATCAACTGGTTGATCCTCTTCACGAAGCTTGCCGGATCGTCCAGCGTGCCACCTTCGGCAAGCAGCGCCTGATCGAAAAGCACCGCCGCCCAGTCGTCGAACTGCTTTTCTTCGGCCTTGAGCCGCTGCACTGCCGGGTGGTGCGGGTTGATTTCGAGGATCGGCTTGGAATCCGGGGCGCTTTGCCCTGCCGCCTTGAGAATGCGCCCCAGGTTCATGCCCAGATCGTGCTCGTCGGCCACGAGACAGGCCGGAGAGTCGGTGAGGCGCAGCGTGACGCGCACGTCCTTTACCCGCTCGCCGAGGCTGGTTTTCATTTTTTCGAGCAGCGGTTTGTATTCGTCGGCCGCCTGTTCGGCTTCCTTCTTATCGGCCTCGTCTTCGAGCTTGCCGAGATCGAGTCCGCCACGCGCAACCGAGATGAGCGGTTTGCCGTCGAACTCGGTGAGGTTACCCGTCACCCATTCATCGACGCGATCCGAGAGCAGCAGCACTTCGATGCCCTTCTTGCGGAAGATTTCGAGGTGCGGGCTGTTCTTCGCGGCGTTGAAACTCTCGGCAGTCACAAAATAAATCTTCTCCTGCCCTTCCTTCATCCGCGCAATGTAGTCCTTGAGCGAGACGGTTTCATCCATCGTATCGGCATGGGTGGATGCAAATCGCAGCAGGGAGGCGATTTTCTCCTTGTTGGCGAAGTCCTCGCCCACGCCTTCCTTGAGCACACGCCCGAACTCCTTCCAGAAGGTGGCGTATTTTTCCTTGTCGGCTGCCTCCTCACTGTCGGCGAGCCCCTCCAGCAGACCAAGAACTTTCTTGGTGCAACCCTGGCGGATGGCGTCGATGTCTTTCGATTCCTGAAGAATTTCACGCGAGATGTTCAACGGCAGATCGGCGGAATCGACCACCCCGCGCACGAAACGCAGGTAGAGCGGCATGAGTTTTTCGGCGTCATCCATGATGAAGACGCGGCGCACGTAGAGCTTGATGCCGTGGCGGGCGTGACGATCCCAGAGATCGAACGGCGCGTGCGCAGGAATGTAGAGCAGCTGGGTATATTCCTGCCGCCCTTCGACTTTCGCGTGAGTCCAGGCAAGCGGCTCTTCGTAATCGTGGCCGACGTGCTTGTAGAACGCCTTGTACTCGTCATCGCTGATTTCATTGCGGGAACGCGCCCAAAGGGCGTTGGCCTGATTGACGGTTTCCTCCTCCTCGGTCTGGACTTGCGCCTTTTTCTCTTCGTCCCACTGCTCCTTCTTCATCAGGATGGGTTGGACGATATGATCGGAATACTTGCGGATGAGGCTCTTCAGCCGCCAACTGGAGAGCAGGTCTTCCTCACCTTCGCGCAAATGCAGCGTAATTTCGGTTCCACGCCCGGCGCGATCAAGGGTTTCCACCGTATACGCGCCCGCTGCGTCACCGATCATCGTGCATTCCCAGCGCACCGCCTCCGCGGCAGGCAACCCGGCGCGACGGGTGACGACAGTCACTTTGTCGGCAACGATGAAAGAAGAATAGAAACCGACGCCAAACTGGCCGATCAGGTGCGCGTCTTTTTGTTTGTCGCCGGTGAGGCTGCTGAAGAACTCGCGCGTACCGGATTTGGCGATAGTTCCCAGATTGGCGATGGCTTCTTCGCGGCTCATGCCGATACCGTTGTCGGCAATGGTGATGGTCCTGGCCTCGGCATCGAAGGCGATACGGATCTTCAGCTCACCGTCGCCTTCCAGCAGTTCGGGACGGTCGATGGCTTCAAAACGCAGCTTGTCGCAGGCGTCCGATGCATTCGAGATGAGTTCGCGCAGGAAAATCTCGCGGTTGGAGTACAGCGAGTGGATCATCAGGTGAAGCAGTTGCTTCACTTCGGCCTGAAAGTTGAGGGTTTCTGCGCTTTGAGTCATGGGAAAAAGCTCCGAAAGGTTGCAAGGATTGAGTTGATATGCGCGGGTATGTGGGGATAGCGGGCGCGGCTTTCAAGCCCTTATAGCGTCTTGTTCAGACTCAACCACGGATCAGGTTTTCGGCCTGCCTGCGGGTGATCCATAACGAGCGCGGGGCGTGATGGAAACGCAGAAAACCAAATTTTTCGTAGAAAGCGGCTACGCGTTCATTTTTCGCTTCAACCAGAAAGACAGCCCAGGCAATCTCACTGGCGCAGGCGCGCCTGAGCGCGTCAAAAAGCAAAAGAGAACCAATGCGGTGCTTCTGCATGGGCAGCGCCACCGCCAGCCTGCCCAAAAGAATGGCCGGGACATTCCGGTAACGGGGCATTTTCCCGGCAACTTCCTCCGGTAAAGAGACTATCGGGATAGAAGCCGCTGAAAAAGCGTAGTAACCGAGGATTGTGGCAGGCTCATCCACAGCGCGGGCAAGAACGACAGCCGCGAAACCGCGCGCAACATCCTGACCGGCCTGTCGGTGCAGATAGTGATCCAGTTCAGGCGTACCACAGGAAAAACCTTGCCTGTCAGACTTCCCGGTTTCCTCGGACAGGAGCGAAAAACGCAGGTTCATTCGCTGATAACGTTGGCCGCGTATTCCCGGGCAATGTCTTTAACATATTGCGGCGATTCCTCTGCCCGGTTTTCCAGCAGCGACTTGACGAGCAGTTCCTGATCCTGCATAGCCAGACGAATGACCTTTCGCCGTTCGATAACCTGCTCCGCCCTTTCCAGGGCAGCCGCAATGACAAAATCTGTGCGAGTCCTGCCCTCCATGGAGGCGGCGTGGTCGATAATGTCCCGCACTTCTTGCGAAATGCGCAGATCCATGCGCGATGCTTGTATGGTGTGTTGAGTCATAATACTCTCCGTACTGACAGTGTACGTATTTTTCTGTACAAATCAAGAAAGCAATCTTCATTACACTCTCGCCCATGCCCCTCCACCCCGCCACGCTCCAATTCGCCCCCGACGGCACGCCCCGTTCGGACCTGTTCGACGATATCTATCACTCCACCGACGGCGGGCTCGAACAGGCGCGGCATGTTTTTCTGGCTGGAAACGATCTGCCGGAACGCTGGCGCGGGCGGGATCGCTTCGTCATCGTGGAAACGGGATTCGGACTCGGGTTGAATTTCCTTGCAACCTGGGCGGCCTGGCGGGAGGACGCCGCCCGTTCGCGTACATTGCACTTCATTTCCTGCGAGTTGCATCCGTTCCGGGTCGATGATCTGGCACGGCTTCACGCCAACTGGCCGGAACTGGCAAAGCTCGCCGCCCAATTGCGCGCCCAATGGCCCGTGCTCGCAGGCGGGATGCACCGTCTGCATCTCGATGAAGGGCGGGTGTGCCTGACACTGTATTTCGGTGACGTTCGCGAAGGATTGGCGCAGATCGACGCTTCTGTCGATGCTTTTTTTCTGGATGGGTTTTCTCCCGTCAAAAATCCGGTCATGTGGTCGGCGCGGGTCTTTCATCTGCTTTCCCGTCTGGCCGCACCGGATGCGACGCTGGCAACCTGGTCGGTTGCGGCAGAAGTGCGCGAGGGCTTGCGCCGCGCCCGGTTCGTCGTGGAAAAAGCGCCCGGCTTCGGCGGTAAGCGAGAGATGCTGCGCGGCGCGCTTCATCCGAAAGCGCGCGCCCGGCAGCCTTCCCCGCCTCCGGCCTTGCGACGGGCGATCATCATCGGCGCGGGCGCGGCAGGCACGGCGGTTTGTGAGCGTCTGTGCGCGCGCGGCTGGGAGGTCGACGTCATCGATTCCGCCGATGGGCCGGGCCGGGGGGCTTCCGGCAATCACGCCGGAGTGCTGCGCCCGCAGCCCAGTTTCGACGACAACCGCATGAGCCGCATCACACGCGCCGGGGCGTTGTACGGCTGGCGACGCATCGAGGAAGCCCTTGCTTCGGGATCGACGCTCCGCGCAGCAGCTTGCGGAGTTTTCCATCTCGCGCGCGATGCGGAACAGGAAATGAAGATGCGGGCGGTGGTCGAACGCCTCACCCTGCCCGAAGAATTGCTTCGGCAGGCCGAGGCTATCGAGGCGTCCGAAATCATCGGCTGGCGTGTTCCACGCGGCGGGTGGTTTTTTCCGAACTGCGGATGGGTACAGCCTCCGAGTTTGTGCGCAGCCAATCTCGCCGCGTTCCCGGAACGTGTCCGCGCGCATTGGTCGTGTTCCGTTGCGGCCATCGAGCGCCGTGAGGAATGCTGGCACGCGCTTGACGCCGATGGCCGAACCATTGCCAGCGCGCCGGTCATGATTCTCGCTGCCGGAGTTGGGCTTGCCGGTTTTTCGCAGGCCGAAAATGTGCCGATACTCAGCGCGCGCGGACAGGTCAGCGTGTTGCCCGCCGCCGCAGGCAGCGCCCCGCGCGTGGTTGTCTGCCAGGGCGGCTACGCAACGCCTGAAGTCGACGGCTTGCGCTGCGCGGGAGCCAGCTTCGATGTCGGCGACCCCGACCCTGCCCCGCGCCCAGCCGACCAGCAGGCCAATCTCGCCAAGCTGGAAAGCATTCTGCCCGGCTACACCAAAGGACTGGATGCTGGCATGCTCGGCGCACGGGTGGGCTTTCGCCCGGTTTCACCGGATCGCCTGCCACTGGTCGGGGCCGTGCCCATCGACGGTCAATCCTGTTATCCGGGGTTGTACGTCCTCTCCGGCTTCGGTGCGCGCGGACTGGCCTGGGCGGCGCTTACGGGTGAGTTGCTGGCATCACAGATAGAAAATGAGCCGCTACCGCTGGAGCGCGAACTGGCTGATGCCATGACCCCCGGACGCTTTTTCACACATCGGAATCGGAAAAATGTCACGGATAAAGACGACTATCCGGACCAATGATGTGAAGAAAATCCAGCATCACCCTTCATTTTCGTAATATACAGTCGATACAGGTTATGAGTTGCTCCAACCTTGAGGTTGGGGGATTCCACGATACGGTTCAGGGAAGCTTCAAACTCCATAAACGCTTGTCTCTCTCACCTCGCCAGAAATGGCAAGGGTTGCGCCCGATACATGTTCTAGGTCAGTACGGCCATGCCTTACAAGCTCTTCGTCCTGTTGAGCAGTCTGACACTTGCAGCTGTCTTTACAGTTGTCGGCTGGAACCTGTATGGGCAAATTGACGAATATTTTGAAGCCGAACTTACCAACGACAGCGCCAGGCTCCACAGCATCTATAAAGCCCAGAGCGAAGAACTGGCGCGACACGCGCAGGACCTGGCCTACGGTCTCTCCGCGAACAGTGAAATCCAGCGCCTGCTCGAAGAAGCTGACAGAGCCGTGAGAATCGAGCGCGCACACCGCGGCAATAATGACGTTGCGCGTGTAGCACGCGTGAGGCGCCTCCTCTATGAAAAGATGAAACATCAATGGGGCAGACTACAGGGGCAGCACGAAGTACAACACCTGCAATTCCTGCTCCTCGATGGCACATCCTTTCTGCGCATGGAGGCGACGACCCACTACGGCGACATATCCTCTGCTTCGGATCGGGCCATGCTGGCTGACATCGTGCGGGATCACAAACCGCACGGCGGTTTCGAGATCGATCGCACCTATGCCGGCATACTCGGCGTTTCAGCGGTCAATCATTCCATGCCAAATGCTGAAGGCCTGGAACACGATGAAGGTATCGTGGAAGTCGGCTTCGATATGAGCAAGATTCTGCACAGGCTGGACAGACAGCTCAATGTAGGTCTGGCTCTGCTGCTCGACGAAAAGCGAACCTCCAATTTCATGCTGGCGGATTACCGCCCCTCGGAAAAAATCGATCAGTATTACATCCTGGCGGCAAGTCGTCCGGATGCGGAAGAATGGCTCAGGGCCGGACTGCTGCCTGTCAGTGGAAGATCGCTGCAGAATCGTGTGCTCAAGTGGAAAGAACGCACCTTTCATCTCATCACTTTCGGACTCGACGATTACCAGAGCCAGCTCAATCCTTCGTCCAGTCAGCCGGGAAGCGTACTGATCTGGCGCGACATCACCGATCAGACCAAACGCCTGAGGGAAAACCATACGGCAGTGATCATCAACACGCTGGCCGCCTGGGTACTTGCCCAATCTCTCCTGCTCGCGCTGCTGCACGGGCTGCGCCGCGGATGGGAACACCAGTTGAAGAAAAAAACGAGCGCCATTGAAAATCTCCTGCAATACAACGCTCTGCTTCTCGATACGGCTGCCAACGGCATTTGCGGCATCGACAAGAACGGCTGCATCACGTTCATCAACCGCACCGCTCTTGCCATGCATGGTTTCCAATCTGAAGAAGCCATGGGCAAGAAACCGCACGAACTTTTCTATCGTTATGCGCCCGACGGCCGCCCAAATCCGGCAAAAAGCAAACTGTTCATGCAAACCATAGAGGACGGCATGCCACGTGAAGCCGAAGAGTGGCTTTTCCGGCGCGATGGCAGCTGCTTCCCCGCGAAAATGGTAGTCACGCCCATCTTTGAGATGGGGCAAACGAATGGCGCAGTCATCGTTTTCCACGACATCACCGAACAGCGCAACCGCCAGGAAGCCCTGCTGCGGCTGGCCACCACCGATTCGCTCACCGGAGTCAGCAATCGTCGTCACTTCCTCGATCAACTCGACGCCGAACTGGCGCGTCTGCGTCGCCACGGCGGACAGGCATCGATCCTGATGACCGACCTCGATTTCTTCAAGCACATCAACGACGAACACGGACATGCCACCGGAGATGCCGTGTTGAGCCACTTCGTGCACATCATTCGCGAAACCGTGCGCCGTAGCGACATCATTGGTCGCTTGGGCGGCGAGGAATTCGCCATCCTGCTGCCCGGCGACGGCACGAACGGCGCGCGGGAACTTGCCGAACGGTTGCGGCGCTCTTTCGAGAGCAATCCAACCAAAGTCAACGACATGCACATTGCGTGCACGGTCAGCATCGGCATCTCGAATTTGCGCGCAAGCGACACGACCGCCGATGCTCCGTTGCGACGGGCCGACGAAGCCCTCTACGCCGCAAAGGCAGCAGGCCGCAACCGCACTGAACTCTACGACCGAAACCTGCCTCCAGTCCCGCCCGATCCCGAAAGCGCGGACGAAAACACAATTTCCATAAGTGCGTGACGGGAAGGCTCAAGGCATAGCCAAAACACGAGCGTTGATCAACTAGCGCGATTTTGATTCAGGTGCATACATTCTGGTTCTCCGCTGATCAAGGGAATCCATGGAAATTCGGGCGGATGAGCTGCGGGCGGATGATATCCGCCCCTACGGCGTCGGTGTCGAAGGCTGTTTTGGGTTAATTCTGGCGCGCAATCCGTCGCCCATCGTAGGGGCGGATATCATCCGCCCACCAGGGTCATTGAGACCTATCCCCGATTGGCCGCCGACGAAACCCGTGCTGTACAGGGTTGAACCGAAACCGCCCTAAAGCCGCGCCAGCCTTTGCAGCGTTCGTTCGCGCCCAAGCACTTCCAGCACGGCGTCGATCGACGGCGTGTGTTCCACGCCGAGCAGAACCACCCGCAAGGGAATGGCGACCTGCGGCATTTTCAGGCCGCACTCTTTCATCACGTCCTTGATCGTCTGGCCGATTGCGTTCTTTTCCCACTCCGGGAGCGCAGCAAGCCGCGTCTCGAGATTTGCGAGCGCCTCCCGTGCCGGGGCAGTGAAATGCTTTTCGGCAAGATCAGCGGGAATTTCATTCAGTTGGCAGAACGGCGCAACGGCATCCGCCAGCTCGACGAGACTGCTCACACGTTCCTTGTAGAGCGCCACGACGGCATCGAGATCGGTGCCGACCTGCGGGTCGATGCCGCGCTTCGACAGTCGGGCAGCGGCATCTTCCGCGAGACGGCGCACATCCGCCGCCTTGATGTACTGCGCATTGAGCCAGATCAGCTTGTCCGTATCGAAGCGCGCCGCCGAGGGCGTGATGTGATCGAGATCGAACCATTCGACGAACTGCTCACGGCTGAAAAGTTCGTCGTCGCCGTGACTCCAGCCCAGACGCGCAAGGTAGTTGATGACCGCTTCCGGCAGAAAGCCGTCCTCGTGGTACTGCATCACGCTCACCGCGCCGTGGCGCTTGGAGAGTTTCGTGCCGTCACCGCCAAGAATCATCGACAGATGCGCATACTGCGGCAACGGCGCGCCAAGTGCGGCCAGCACGTTGATCTGGCGCGGCGTGTTGTTGACGTGGTCGTCCCCGCGAATGACGTGGGTGATGCCCATGTCCCAATCGTCGACCACCACGCAGAAATTGTAGGTCGGCGATCCGTCCGCGCGGGCGATGATGAAATCGTCCAGTTCAGCGTTGCTGATCTCGATCCGCCCCTTGACCAGATCATTCCAGGCCACCAGCCCATCGGCCGGGTTTCGGAAGCGCACCACCGGCTCCACGCCTTCCGGCGGAGGCGGCAGCGTCTTGCCAGGTTCAGGCCGCCAGCGCCCGTCGTAACGCGGTTTTTCGTTGCGCGCTTCCTGCGCGGCGCGCAGGGCGTCGAGTTCTTCTTTCGAGGTGTAGCAGTAATAAGCCGTCCCGGCGTCGAGCATCAGTCGGATCACTTCCCGGTAACGCTCCATGCGTCGTGTCTGATAGAACGGCCCCTCATCGTGCTCCAGCCCGAGCCAGGCCATGCCATCGAGAATGGCCTGTACCGCCTCCGGTGTGGAACGCGCGAGATCGGTATCTTCGATCCGCAGAACGAAACTGCCACCGTGATGACGGGCATACGCCCACGAAAAGAGCGCGGTGCGCGCCCCTCCAATGTGCAGATAGCCGGTCGGGCTGGGGGCGAAACGGGTACGAACGGTCATGGGTTGTGCTCTGGATTCGGCGGCATTCACTTACTGCATGCGTCCGTAAACATCTTCGAAGCGAACGATGTCATCCTCGCCCAGATAGCTGCCGGACTGCACCTCGATGATTTCGAGCGGCATGCACCCCGGATTTTTCAGGCGGTGACAGACGCCCAGCGGGATGTAGGTCGACTCGTTTTCGCCAAGCAGGAATGTCTTTTCGCCGCATTGCACCTCGGCTGTTCCTCGCACCACGATCCAGTGCTCGGCCCGATGGTGGTGCATTTGCAGGGACAGACTTGCTCCCGGATTGACCACGATGCGCTTGACCTGAAAGCGTTCGCCGCTATCGATGGAGTCATACCACCCCCAGGGACGAAACACCTTGCGGTGATGCTGCCCGTGGCTGCGCCCTTCCGCCTTGAGGCGTTCGACCACTTTCTTGACGTTCTGGGCGCGGCTTTTCGGAGCCACGAGCACGGCATCGGCGGTTTCCACCACCACCATGTCTTCGCAACCGACCGCCGCCACCAGCCGATGACTGGCGTAAACGAGCGTGCCGTGGCTGTCGTTCAGGAGCACATCGCCCCGTGCCACGTTGCCGTCGGCATCCTGCTTTGAAACCGCCCAAAGCGCATCCCACGCTCCCACATCCGACCAGGCGGCCGCCAGCGGCACAACCACGCCCTGCCCCAGTTGCGGTGCGGTACGCAGTTTTTCCATCACCGCGTAGTCGATGGAATCCGATGGGCACGCCTCGAAAGCGGCGCGCTCCACGCGCATGAAATCGGCGTCCCTCACGCGTCCGGCATGGGCATCGCGGCACGCCCGATCGATGTCGGGCCGGAAATGCGCAAGCGCCGCCAACCATACCGAGGCGCGGAACATGAAAATACCGCTGTTCCAGAAATACGCACCGCTGGCGACATAGCGCGCGGCGGTTTCGGCATTGGGCTTTTCGACGAATTCGGCCAGTTCCCGCGCTTCACTCCCGGAAACGGCATCGCCTGCGCGAATATAGCCATAGCCGGTTTCCGCGCGCTCAGGCACGACGCCGAAGCACACCAGCGCACCGTTTTCGGCCTGGCGGGCGCCTTCGGCAATCGCCCGCTGGAAGGCTGCTCGATCATTGATGACATGATCGGCCGGCATGATCAGCAACACGGGATCTTCCCCGGCAACACCCGCCTCCAGAGCCGCTAGGGTGACGGCGGGCGCAGTATTGCGGCCCATGGGTTCGAGCAGGATGCATGCCTCTTTCACACCGAGCTGCCGAAGCTGTTCGGCAGTGATGAAGCGGTATTCCTCGTTGCTCACCACCAGCAGGCGCGGATCTATCGCATTCGTGCCGCTGAAGTCTTCGAGTCTGCCCGCCGTCTCCTGCAACAGGGAACGCTCGCCGGTCAGCGGCAAGAGCTGCTTGGGATAGGACTCGCGCGAAGCCGGCCACAAACGTGTTCCCGAGCCACCGGAAAGAATGACTGTTCTGATTGCCAATTTGTTATTCCTCACTACCCGTCCGGGCGAAAATCTCACAGATCGCAGATCTCGGCATCTTTCAGCCGCCGCCCTGCACGGTCTTTTTCAGATAGCTGGGGGTCACCCAACCCCTCCAGCGGCCATTCGATGCCGATGTCCGGATCGTTCCAGAGGATGCATCGCTCATGCTCCGGCGCATAGTAATCGGTGGTCTTGTACATGAAATCGGCGCTTTCGCTCAACACAACGAATGCATGCGCAAAACCGGGCGGAATCCAGAACATGCGATGCGAGTCCCCGTCCAGTTCGACGCCGACCCATCGCCCAAAATGCGGAGAACCGCGCCGTATATCCACCGCCACGTCAAACACCCGCCCATGCGCTACTCTGACGAGCTTGCCCTGTGCCTGCCGCACCTGATAGTGCAGCCCCCGCAACACGCCGCGCGTCGAGCGCGAATGGTTGTCCTGTACGAAAACAGGATCGAGTCCGGTGGCCTCACGGAACACGCGCGCGTTATAACTCTCAAGGAAAAACCCGCGCGCATCGCCGAATACTTTCGGCTCGAGGATCAACACCCCAGGCAATGCAGTTTCAATCACCTTCATCAAAACACCCGGTCTTCAAGCAGGCGTTGCAAATAGCGACCGTAGTCGTTCTTTGCCAGCGGAGCCGCCAGACGCATGAGCGCTTCATCGTCGATCCAACCTGCCCGCCACGCGATTTCTTCCGGACAGGACACCATGAGTCCCTGACGTTTTTCGATGGTCTGGATGAAAAGCCCCGCCTCCAGCAGGCTTTCATGGGTTCCGGTATCGAGCCAGGCATGGCCGCGCCCCATGACCTGCACATCGAGTTCCCCCCAGGCCAGGTATTGCGAATTGACGTCGGTGATTTCCAATTCGCCTCGCGCACTGGGCTTCAGGCTGGCGGCAATATCGACCACCCGTTCATCGTAGAAATAAAGCCCCGTCACCGCGTAACGGCTCTTTGGGCGAACCGGCTTTTCTTCCAGGCTCACGGCACGGCCAGCAGAATCGAATTCGACCACGCCGTAACGCTCAGGGTCATTGACCGGGTAAGCGAACACCGTTGCGCCCGATTGCTGCGCATTGGCCTGGACGAGATCATTGCCCAAGTCGTGCCCGTAAAAAAGATTGTCACCCAGCACCAGCGCCGACGCCGCATCGCCGACAAAATCCCTGCCGATGATGAAAGCCTGTGCCAGCCCATCCGGACTCGGCTGAACCGCGTAGGAAAGATTCATTCCCCACTGCTCGCCGCTGCCAAGCAACTGCTCGAAACGCGGAGTGTCCTGTGGTGTGGAGATGACGAGAATATCCCGGATACCCGCAAGCATCAGCGTCGAGAGCGGGTAATAGACCATTGGTTTGTCATAAATCGGCAACAGTTGCTTGGACACAGCCAACGTAGCCGGATGCAGGCGGGTGCCGGAGCCGCCCGCGAGGAGGATGCCTTTACGTGTTTTCATCCTCTTATGATAACGCAGAGCTCAAAATCTGCTGCACCAACCGCGCTACGCCAAACTTCCAGTCTGGCAAATGGAGCCTGAAGTCGGTTCGCAGCCGCGCAGTATCGAGACGCGAATTCAGGGGACGCGCAGCGGGCGACGGCCAATCGACTGAAAGAATCGGCACGATTTCTTTCACCTTGAGCGTCGCGCCCTGTCGACGAGCTTCCTCGATCACAAAACCGGCATAGGCATGCCAGTTAGTTTCCCCCGCTGCGGCAAGATGATAAAGGCCGCCAGCATGATTCTCAGAACCGGTCAGGACGCTACGCACAAGGTGAGCCGTCACGTCGGCAAGCAGATCGGCTCCGGTCGGCACGCCAATCTGATCGCTAACCACCGTCAAACGATCACGCTCCGCCGCCAGTCGCAACATGGTGCGCGCGAAGTTGTTACCACGCGCGCCATAGACCCATGAAGTGCGCAAAATCAGATGGCGGCAGTTGCTCGCCCGAATCGCTTCCTCGCCCGCGAGCTTACTCGCACCGTAGATTGAAAGTGGCCCGACCGGATCATCCTCGCGCCACGGGCGCGCGCCACTGCCATCAAACACGTAATCGGTCGAATAATGCACGAGCCAGATACCGCGCGCGGCAGCTTCCCCAGCAAGCACTTCAAGCGCAGCAGCATTGACGCGGTAAGCAAGCTCAGGCTCATTCTCGGCCTGATCGACAGCGGTGTAGGCGGCGGCATTCACGATCACATCGGGCGAAACCGCCGCCACTGTGGCTCGCAGACCTGCTTCGTCAGTCAAATCCCCGACAAGCCCTTCTCCGCCTTCCTGATCCAGCGCCACCACCTCGCCGAGCGGTGCAAGCGTGCGCTGCAACTCCCAGCCAACCTGGCCGCTTTTGCCTAGAAGCAAAATTTTCATCTTCTGTCGCCGCACTTAGCTCTCAGCCATGCCGTACTGCACAGCCATCCAATTACGGTAGGCGCCACTTTGCACATCAGCCACCCACCGGGGGTGCGCAAGATACCATTGCACGGTCTTGCGCAGGCCGCTCTCAAAAGTCTCTGCGGGCCGCCAGCCAAGCTCGCGCTCGATCTTGCGCGCATCGATCGCATAGCGCCGGTCATGCCCGGGACGATCCGCCACGAAGGTAATGAGCCGGTCACGTCGCCCTGCCACGTCATCCGGCCAAAGTTCATCCAGCAACGCACAAACCGCCCGCACGATGTCGATATTGGCCCTCTCGTTCGCGCCCCCAATGCAGTATGTCTGCCCCGGCAGTCCCTTCTCGAGCACAACGCGCAATGCGCGGCAATGGTCGCCAACAAAGAGCCAGTCCCGCACATTCAGGCCATCCCCATACACAGGCAGCGGTTTCCCTGCAAACGCATTGGTGATGATGAGCGGAATCAATTTCTCTGGAAACTGGTACGGACCGTAGTTGTTCGAGCAATTCGTCGTCACCACAGGCATGCCGTAGGTATGGAACCATGCCCGCACCAGATGATCGGAGGCCGCCTTGCTGGCAGCGTAAGGGCTATTGGGCTGATAGGGGTTTTCCTCGGTAAACGGCGGGTCATCCATCTTCAAGGAGCCATACACCTCATCCGTACTCACATGCAGAAAGCGAAAAGCTTCCCGTTCCGCTCCCTTCAGGGTGTTCCAGTAAGCACGCGCCGCCTCAAGCAAGGTGAACGTGCCTTCGATATTGGTACGGATGAACTCGCCGGGTCCATGAATCGAACGATCGACATGGCTCTCGGCGGCAAAGTGCAGAATCGCACGCGGGCGGTATTTCTCAAGCACCCCGTCAATCAGGTTACGATCACAGATGTCGCCCTGCACAAACACATGGCGCGGGTCATCCATCACCGTTTCCAGCGTCTCCAGGTTGCCTGCGTAGGTCAGCGCATCAAGATTGAGTACCGGCTCATCGCTTCCCGACAGCCAGTCGAGAACGAAGTTGCCACCGATGAAACCTGCGCCACCTGTTACCAAGATCATGGAAATACCTCACCATATGTCAATACAAAGAAAGGGTAAAATGTTAGCGCATTGAACGAAGCTGCGCCATGATGTAGTGTATGCCCTGTGCACCGCTCACTCTTTCAGGGTCTGCACCAACCCTTGTGACGAAGTGCGCTTTAAGCAAGAATTAGCGCACTTACAATCTTCGGCCACCCTTCAGCATAGGGTGTTTCTTGGGGTTCTCTGCCCCGCCACCATCGGAATTACAACTCGTATGACACCTTTCACCCGACGCGCCATCATCCTTGCCGTACTTATGGTAGGCACGTCTATGCTAACTGTTGCGCTCACGCCTTCCAGAAGCGCCGTGGGCGAAGGCAAACAGTTCAAGCTTGAAAATATCATTCCCCGTCAGTTTGGCGACTGGCAAACAGATGAACAAATCGCTGCCCATACTGTAGTCAACCCACAAGTGCAGGAAACTTTGGGCAACCTGTACTCGCAAATCTTGTCGCGTACCTATATCAACAGTGCAGGTCGCCGCATTATGTTGTCACTGGCCTACGGCGAAGACCAAACATCACACAAGCGAATACACAGACCGGAAATCTGCTATCCAGCACAAGGGTTTCAAATAACCAGCAAGCAGAAAGATACCGTTTCCTTTGACTCAAAGATGGTCCCGGTCATGCGCATTACGACGGAACTCGGAAATCGTTACGAACCAGTAACTTATTGGATACGAGTGGGAGATAAAGTGGTGCGTGGACAAGTTGAACAAACTCTCACTAGGCTCAGCTACGGACTCACAGGAATCATGCCTGAAGGTATTCTTTTTCGAGTTTCCGAGATCAATAAGAATGCCCAAGATTCATTTGCCCTTCAAGATCAATTCATTCAGGTACTCCTGTCGGCGATGACTCCGGCTGATCAAGAAATTTTGATTGGATCTCTCATATCAAAGGAAGCAAACAATTAATAGTATACAACGAAAAGATATTAGAGGTATGCCGCATGCTTTGTGAGGTCATTCTAGTAAATTGGAAAAGAGCATCCGACACCTGCGCCTGCATCACCAGCCTCGAACAAACGGTTGGTGTTGAATGGTTCGCTGTAGTGTGTGATAACGGATCACCAGATGATTCGGCCACAGAGTTACAAAACTTCCTCGCCGAAAAGTACATAAAACGTATACGGTCAAGCACAGAACCACAGGTATTTGACTACTACGCCCCCAACTCCGTCATACCTCGTGTCACGCTTGTTTTGAGTCCATTCAATCTGGGATTTGCGGGAGGGAATAACCTTGCTTATCACCATGCGCCCGCCAACGCAAAGGCGGAATTTGTATGGTTTCTCAATAACGATACGGAGGTTGAACCCGAGACTTTGTCCCGGATGATCGATAGGATGAGGCAAGATTCGTCCATTGGAATCTGCGGAAGCACCCTCGTTTATGCGCACGACAGAAAAACTGTGCAAGCTCTCGGTGGGGCCTATTACCACCCTTTGTCTGGCTTCATACGCCAAATCGGCAGTGGAAAAACATGGCCATGCCCCGTGGATGTCAATGCTGTAGAAGCTCGCATGCGCTATGTATCCGGCGCTTCAGCGCTGGTAACATCCGAATTCATTGATCGTGTGGGACTGATGTGCGAGGACTACTTCCTCTATTTCGAAGAAATTGACTGGGCTGAGCGCGCTCGAAAAGCTGGCTTTCGACTTGGATACGCACCACAAGCAGTTGTTTTTCACAAAGAAGGCGCTGCACTCGGTTCAGGCAATACCGCACGTCGCAGCATGCTGTCAGAATACTATGGGCTATCAGGAAAACTCGCTATAACACGGCGGTTTTTTCCCTGGGCTTTACCCACTGTCTACTTTTTTTCCTTACTTCAGATCTTGCGCCGCTTCCTGCAAGGATACTGGGCACGCGGGCGCATGATGACTGAGGTACTACTGGGGTTTCGACGCACCCCTCCAGAGAAATAATGAAACTGATTTACAATCTTTCCATTTTTGGCCCCCAGCCATATAGAGGCCTGAGCAGGTACTCGGATAACTGCGTTGCAGGCTTGTCTGAACGCTTTGATCTTGACCTTATCGCGGGAGGTGGAAAATTGCCTCGTGGCAATGTGCTGATCAAGGCTCCGGAATCAACTGCCGTTGGCACAGGAAAAATCGCCGCGATTCAGCGCTACATGTGGGCGCGCTCATTGCGCCTCGATCCCAACAGACTGGTGTATTCGCCAAGTCACCACGGCCTCCCCAACCACCCCGAACAGATCATTACCGTACACGATCTTCTCTTTCTGCACTGGCCCAGTCACTTTCCACACATTTACATCTACTTCCGTTTTATGCTTCCGCGACTCATGAAGAAATGTCGCGCTGTTTTTACTGTTTCCGAAGCTACTCGCCAAGATATCTTCAGATCGTATGGCTACCCTCTGGAACGGATCTTCGTCATTCCTAATGGGGTCGACACCTCTGCTTTCAGTCCGAACCCTTCCATGCGTATTGGCAACGACCCCTACCTGCTGATGGTCGGAGGGCGAGATTCGCATAAGAATGTACATGAAGCACTCGACATGTCGCGATACTGGAAAAGCGACTATCGGCTGGTTATTGCTTCCTGCAACCAGGGGGCATACCGAAAAATGCTGGAGAAAAAGGTACTCGACCTTGGACTGACTGACCGTGTCAAATTCAAGGATTATCTTGCGCATGATGACCTGTTGCGCCTCTATCAAGGAGCAACCGCCCTACTGTATCCCTCGATCTTCGAAGGCTTCGGTATTCCACCACTTGAAGCGCTTGCTTGCGGAACGCCGGTGATTGCTTCCGATATTCCACCGCTTCGAGAAGTATTGGGCGACGCAGCTCAATTTGTAAAACTTGGTAATCCTCAAAGCTGGGCCGAGGCGATCAGTTCACTCAAAGACTCTTCTACCGTCAACGACCGCCTGATAAAAGGACAGAAAGTATTGGAAAAATTTACCTGGAATAACTCGGTAAATGCCCTCGAACGAGCATTGCTGAGCGTCGAGCCAGGTCTCGAAGACTCACGGCGAAGTCCTGGATAGCATCAGGTCGGTGACAACCGGCGGCACCCTGGCCCTGTAGTCAAGAAGTGCTTTCCAGATACATCCAGCGCAGAGTGTTTGCCAAAGCAATGCGAGGGAGATCTTTTATGGCACCCATCAATTTCTCAGGGCATCCCTCGAGCCGCCTTACCTCGTTATCGCGAACAAAGGCCGGGTTAACCTGGATTTCGATTTCATATCCTGCGATTTCGGCCATCATCCGTAAAACATCCCTGATGGAATAGACGTTGCCGGAACAGACATTAAAGACCTGCCCAGCGGGCACCTCCCGCAAGAGTTCGCTATATGCCCGACTCACGAAACGGACATCCGAAAAATCCCGTTCGACATCGATATTGCCCAATTCGATGATTTTCTCGCCACGCTGAAAGTGCCCGACAATTTTCGGCAATAAAAATTGCGACGCCTGACCTCGTCCGGTGTAATTGAACGGACGAACGATGACAATCGGCAGGCGGTCCATCCACAGGCGAGCCATGTATTCCATCGCCAGTTTGCTGACCGCGTAATCGTTGGCTGGATTTGGCGACACGGATTCATCGATCGGGCTGACCGTTGAGTTTCCGTAAATATTGGCGCTACTGGCCAGCAGTACGGCCGAGGGCTTTTTTTCCAGCGAAGATAGGGCTTCCAGCAGATTGCGCGTACCGACGACATTGATCCGATAAATAGCTTCGGCATCGCCATGTGCTACAAACGAAATGGCCGCCAGATGCACAACGACATCCGGCGCAATGCGCCGCACGGTTTCGCCAAGACTCACGCGATCCATCAAATCGCAGTGATAGCTCATCACCGGGGGGGCCATGCCCGACAGCTGGACATCGCCCGGCTTGGCCTGATCCAGCCCGACGACCTGATAGCCCCGGGCAAGCAAATCCTGGGCCAGATGATATCCGGTGAAACCTGCGATTCCCGTAATTAGCGCAACAGCCATCTCTTAGAATGAAAACCCAGTTTCGTTGCGACGCAGATCAGCCTCTACCATCATCTGGCAAAGCTGTTCCAGTGTGGTTTTCGGCTCCCAACCCAGCTTCTCTTTCGCCTTGGCCGGATCGCCAATCAGCAGGTCAACCTCCGCCGGTCTGTAGAATTTGGGATTGACCCTGACCAGCACCTTGCCAGACTGTTTGTCGATCCCTACTTCCCGCTCGGCTTCGCCTTCCCATATCAGATCGAAGCCCGCAGCCTTGCCCGCCATGGCAACGAAGTCACGCACCGTTTCCGTCCGACAGGTTGCCAGCACGTAAGTATCCGGCACATCCGCCTGCAATATGCGCCACATACCCTCAACGTATTCCCTGGCAAACCCCCAATCGCGCTTCGCGTCCAGATTACCGAGTTCAAGCGTCTCCAGCCTGCCCAGCTTGATCTTGGCCATGCCGTCTGAAATCTTGCGCGTCACGAACTCGCGGCCGCGCAACGGCGATTCATGATTGAACAGGATGCCGCTACACCCGAAAATGCCATGAGCCTCGCGATAATTGATCGTCATCCAGTGTGCATACAGCTTGGCAACGCCATAGGGACTGCGCGGATGAAACGGTGTCGTCTCCACCTGCGGAATCGTCTGCACCTTGCCAAACATTTCCGACGTGCTGGCTTGATAGAAACGGATACTCGGATCGACGATGCGGATCGCCTCCAGCAAGTTCAGCGCGCCAAGTCCAGTGATTTCCGCCGTGGCAATGGGCTGCTCGAAGGAAACTCCCACAAAGCTCTGGGCCGCCAAGTTATAGACTTCGCTCGCCCCGGTCGCCTGCAGCAGGCGAATGCTGGAGGAAAGATCGGTGAGATCGTATTCCACCAGATGTAGGTTTGGATGCCCACTGATTCCTAATTCCTCGATACGCCAGAAGTTGACGGAGCTCGTACGGCGATAGGTACCATAAACGGTATACGCCTTGCTCAGTAGCAACTCTGCAAGATAGGCACCATCCTGACCGGTAATCCCGGTGACTACAGCTGTCTTCATTTTTTGTCGAATATCATGATGAGAAACTGGGGGATTCTATCCTATCGGGGGCGAAACATCACACTCCCTGCGGGGCAACCACAGTTACTCTATACGTGTATTTACAAAAACATCAGATAACCGGAAATTGCCTAAGATCGACGAAATAGCTACACTCCACGACCATGCGCATAGCTCTCATTCACTACTGGCTCACAGCCCAGCGGGGCGGCGAAAAGGTGCTGGAAGCCCTCAGTAACCTTTTCCCGCAGGCCGTCATTTTCACGCATATCTGCGATCGTTCGCAGCTTTCGCCGCTTCTGGCTCGCCATGAGATACGGCAAAGCTTCATCCATCGCCTGCCCTTTGCCAAACGCCATTACCGCCACTACCTGCCGCTCATGCCCCTGGCCCTCGAGGAACTGGACATGCGCGGCTTCGATCTGGTCATCAGCATCGAGTCCGGCCCAGCCAAGGGCGTGCTGACCCCCGTGCATACCCCCCACCTGTGCTATTGCCTCAGTCCCATGCGCTATCTCTGGGACATGTACCACGACTACCGCGAACACAGCGGGGCGGTCACCCGCCTTTTTATGTCTCCCTTTTTCCATCGCCTGCGCCAGTGGGATGCGCTTTCAGCCCAGCGCGTGGACCGTTTTGTGACCATTTCGCGTTTTGTGTCCACACGTATAAATAAAATTTACCGGCGCGAAGCACCAATCGTCTATCCGCCCGTGGACGTGAACTTCTTCACGCAACAAGACGCAACCATAAGTCCGCAGCGCGACTACTATTTGTTTTTCAGCCAGTTGGAGGCCTATAAACGGGCGGACTTGGCTGTTGCCGCCTGCACACAGGCCAAACTTCCCTTGGTGGTTCTGGGAGAAGGACGCGAAGAAAAGCGCCTGCGCGCCATGGCTGGCCCCACTGTACGCTTTGTAGGCAGACAGTCTGCAGAAAACGTGCGCTGCTGGCTACAAGGAGCGCGAGCTCTGCTTTTCCCCGGCGAAGAGGATTTCGGCATCGTGCCGGTAGAAGCCATGGCCGCAGGTTGTCCGGTCATCGCTTATGGTTCGGGTGGCGCGCTGGACACCGTAAAGGACGAGGAAAGCGGCCTTTTCTTCCAGGATCAGACCGTGGACTCGCTGCTTGACGCCATCAGTCGCTTTGAACGCATCCAAAAACACTTTGACCCCGCCATACTACTCAAGCAGGCTCAGCGCTTCAGCCCAGAACAATTCGCTGACGGTTTTCGAGAGCAAGTGAAGATATTGTTGGGCAACGAACCATTTTGATGTAGACATACAGCCCCTTCAATGCCGGAGACACAATGAGCTATTTTATTTTCGGAGGTTCTGGTTTCATTGGATCTCATCTTGTTTCCTATATCAAGGAACAAGACCCTGCTGCAATCATCTATAACCTCGATATTGTCGAATCCTGTCACGACAATCGATCAGTTTTCATTCAATGCGATGTTCGCAATCAAATCAAAACAGACACCCCTGTCTCATCAGACGATATTATTTTCAATCTGGCAGCAGTACATCGCACTCCTGGACATCCTGACCATGAATACTTTGAAACAAATATTCGCGGAGCTGAAAATATTTGCGCATTTGCGGAAAAGCACGGAATTCAAAAAATAATATTTACAAGCTCTATTGCCCCATATGGCGCATCGGAGGAATTAAAAGAGGAAACAACCCTACCAACCCCCAACACTCCGTATGGTATCTCAAAACTTGTGGCTGAGAAAATCCATGAAACATGGCAGGCACGTGACGGTAGTCGAAAACTGTTGATTGTTCGCCCAGGAGTGGTGTTTGGAAAAGGTGAAAACGGAAATTTCACTCGTTTATATTGGGGAATACGCAAACGACGCTTTTTCTATGCCGGGCGCACAGATACAATTAAGGCATGCATCTATGTCAAGGAACTGGTGCGTTTCATGTTGAACACAACCGTCAACCAACAAGCAGGAGTAGAATTATTTAATTGTGGGTTTTACCCCGCTTACAGTATTCAGCAAATAGTGGAAACTATCAAGAAAACGACAGGCTTAAAACGCAACGTTATTAAAATAAATGCCTTCCTGCTGACCATTGTAGCATCGGCTATCAGTGTTTTAGGCGGAAAGAAGATTGGAATTCATCCAGAAAGGGTTAAAAAATTGATGATTTCCACAAATATTTCATCTAAAAAACTTGCTTCATCAGGTTATCGCTTCAAATATAGTTTAGAAGATGCTTTGGCAGATTGGCATAATGACAACAATAATCAATATCTTAACTAGTTGCACGAGGCTTGTAAAATGAATGCTTCCTCCCCTGACAATGCCAATAAGCTGACTCATATCAATAGCAAAGCTTTGCATCCATGGATCATCGTCCTAGTCGGGCTGTGTTTCATGTACATTCCCACCTTTATCCACCTACTCAAAGACTACTGGAACAGAGACGATTATGCTCACGGCCCTATCGTGTTCGCTGTCTCACTATGGCTACTCTACCGTAGATGGCCAGAAATGCTCGACGCAAGAGTCGAACAAAAGAACCCGCCTTTTAGCTGCTTTATTCTGATCATCGGATTATTGTTTTATCTCGTAGGACGGTCACAGAGCATCACTTCGTTTGAAGTTGGTTCACTCATTTTGTTATTGCTCGCCATCGGGTTAATTCTACTTGGTACACGTTCAGTCAAAGTCATCTGGTTCCCTTTGTTTTTTTTATTCTTCATGATTCCGCTACCGGGATTCATTGTCGATACAGTCACGATACCGATGAAAATCGCCGTCTCTTCTGTGTCCGAGTCGCTGCTTTACATGATGGGTTATCCGATTGCCCGCAACGGAGTCATTCTCCAGATTGGTCAATATCAACTGCTCGTCGCTGATGCCTGCGCTGGGTTGCATACCCTGCTTACACTAGAATCACTCGGATTGCTTTATCTCAATCTAATTCGCCACGAATCATTTGCTCGTAATCTCACTCTGGTGCTTCTGATCGTACCTATTTCATTCACTGCCAATGTCATTCGCGTCATGGTGTTGACCTTGATTACTTACTATTTTGGTGATGAAGCAGGGCAGGGTTTTCTGCATGGATTTGCGGGCATGGTGCTGTTTTTAAGCGCCCTTTTGTTGATCATAGGCGCTGATACATTGGCGCGTAAAGTGTTTGTTCGGGAAAATTCCGCCAAACAGACATCCAGTTGAAGATCGTCGCATGTTTCGCAACATTTTCTGGATGGGGTTAAGCAGTGCTGTACGGCTAGGGACGAATCTTGTTCTGTTCATCCTGATCGCCCGTTATCTTGGACCAGAAGAATTTGGGCACTACATGTTCTGGTATGGAGCCACTTTCCTTTGCGCTTTGCTTGCGAGCTATGGATTGAGCAATATGCTTCTCAAGGAGATTGCGCAGCATCCTGAAAACGTAGCAAGCACGGTAAGCGAATCCTTAAGTCTGCGTCTCACGCTCTCCTTGGGTATCTTTTTGTGCGCCATAGGAAGTTCGTTATTAGTAGATCGCTCAGAGCTGCTTATCATACTTTTGCTTGTGCACCTTCTTGAAATTATCTCGGACACGTTCTATGTTGCATACCGAGCGGTAGGACACTATGCCCGCGAGTCTCAGCTTGCCGCGTGTGCAGCCATCGTACAACTTGTTTTCGTTGCCATGGCAGTAGCAACGAACCAACGCGCAGGAATAATCGCCTTAGCCCATCTGGCAGGGAAAATTGTCCAACTTGCAATGATTTTACCTGTATCCAGGCGGGCCTTTGGCATAATCTTATTACAACCGATCTATACCACATTTAAGTTGGCAATGCGCACTAAAGCTTATGCTATTGACCATCTTCTGGGTAGTGCATTCGGAAATATCGACAGCGTTATACTTAGAATCTACACCAGTTTCGACGCTGTTGGTATTTATCAGTCTGGAATGCGTATCTTTCAAGGGGGAGCTCACGCCGCACCAATTCTGGCCAATGTTTTTCTACCTGAAATGGCTAAACAAGTTCTTTGCAAAGAAAAATATGCACGTACAGCCCTTGTTTTACAGGCATCTTTTCTAATATACGGTATTAGTTTTGGTTTTGCACTGGCCTATTTTCCTAATCAGATCATTGACTTAGCTTTCGGTGAAGACTACAGACCATTAGCTGCCTTACTTCCACTTTTTGGTTTTCTATTCTTCATTCGTTTTTTCGTCGCCTCATGGGGGGTAATTCTGACTGCTGTAGGCCAGCAAAGATATCGAGCAAAAGTAATCGCCATCTACCTGATGTTCTTACTGTTCATTGGAAGTTATTTATCGCATGCCATGCAAGCTCAAGGCTGGCTAATTGCGGCTATTCTAGCGAACCTTCTACTCGCTATAATGATGATGACGCGCGTGATACAACTAGGATTTGGAGAATCTTCCAATCTAAGTATAGGCACATTACTACTTGGATGCTTGCTTTTTGCCACTATACTGTTTGGGAGATGAAATAATGCCGTATGCTATAAATATTTCACAATATGCAGAAATGACAATGTTTATTTTTCGTATAAATCTATAAAAAATACTTACTAATCTACGGGAACAAACAAGGAGCGGATCATGGCCACTATACTAAAGGAACCATCTAATAAATGGCTTCTTTATTTTTCTATTGTGTTTACTGTCTTATTTGTTGGAATTGGTGCAGCATTTGCACCAATTCAGCTAGCGATATTTTCAATGATTCCTTTATTTCTGATTTTAGCTTGCTGGCAATTCCGAATAGCCATTCTCGTAATGCTTGTCTTGGCTTCCGGGCTTATTCCAAAAGCACTTACACCCACCCTACCGTTCCTCGGGGGCAGGATACGAGCGGAAGATATGTTTCTCATGCTGTTGCTCGTCATTGGCGCATTTCGCTTGATAGTGAAGATGGATCGGTTTAAAAATCATCGCCTATGGTATCCGTTTTATTTTTTCGCTATTCTGGTTGTCTTGTCTTTATTAATTGCCTTCCTTAATAACAATAGACTAAAGTACATAATGTTTGAATCTAGGGTGATTCTTTATTGGTTTTATGCCGTTTTGCTCTTCATTAGCATTAAGCGTGTGGAACATCTTCGCGCTACAGTAAATTTCATAATTCTCATGTCGTCGCTGGTAGCTGCCGCCATGGTATTTCAAACCTTTACAGGCATCCAGATCTTGACTGACAGCAGGTTTGATCCTTTGATTACAAATTCGGATGTCAATCACAAATTTATGCGGAGCTTTTTCGGCGGATTTCAGGGCTTTGTTGTATTCTCGCTTGTACTCATGCTGGCACGATTGGCTCGCCGTGAGGTATCGGCTTCTATTGCCATTCCAGTATTACTGCTGCTCATACTCAGCCTCATCGTAAATTTTGGACGCGGTCTGTGGGCTGTCACCTTCGCTTCCGTTTTCATTGCCTCTGTATGGCTCGGATGGAGGAGTTTCGTCAAAATATGGACTACACTTCTTTTTGTTGCCTCTATGATAGCATCTGCTTCTGTTTTGATAATGCCGGACCTATTGGATGCAATTGTCTCCCGCGTAATAAGCGTCGATCGTGAAATAAAATCGGGTGACAGTTGGGATTGGCGAGTTATTGAGATGGAGCATGGCATAAAAACAATCAAGGAACACCCTATCCGAGGCATTGGCTTAGGCGGCGAGTACATGCCCGTGATAAATAAGAACATGGCTGAAGATCAGACAGCGATGTCTCACAATTCATATCTGTACATCGCGTTAAAATTCGGGTTACTTGGGCTGCTATTTCCTGCATGGCTTTGTGTTGCATTACTTCTGAAGGCCAAGCAGATTGGCGATACACTTTCAATTGCTATCGGCTCTGCTTTCATGGACCCGGTCTTGGTCGGATACACCCAAATGGAGTGGGTGCACATGTTTGGAGTACTATTCATGGCTACAATGGTCGGGCTGCTTGTTGCACATGACAGACTGAGGAATACTCTAGGGAACCTCTGAACAAATCCTGAGTTATGATGTCATTAACATACCCAAGGTTATGACGATGAAACAAGAGAGCTTTGCTTCAATCGCGTTCGAACAGAAGAAGAAACAAACGCGGCGGGAACGCTTTTTAACAGAGATGGATGCGCTGATCCCGTGGCCAGGGTTGTTATCGGTCATTGAGCCGTATTACCCCAAGGCTGCCCGCCGTGGTCGGCAGCCGATGCCACTGGAGACGATGTTGCGGATTTACTTTATGCAGCAATGGTACGCGCTGTCCGACCCTGCGATGGAAGATGCTCTGCTTGAGATTGAATCGATGCGCCGGTTTGCGCACCTTGATCTGATGGATGACGCGCTGCCTGATGAAACAGCGATCCTGAATTTTCGCCACCAGCTTGAGAAGCACGACTTAACCAAGCAGATGCTGCAACTGATCAATGAATTGCTGCACTCACGCGGTTGCTTGCTCAAAGGCGGCATAATGGTGGATGCAACGATCATCCATGCGAGCCCTTCGGCGAAGAACCGCAACAGACAACGCGACCCCGAGATGCATCAGGCCAAGAAAGGCAAACAATGGTATTTCGGGATGAAGGTTCATGTCGGAGCCGATGCGCAAAGCGGCTTGGTTCATACGGTGGGGGTGACACCTGCCAATGTGGCCGATGTCTGTGCGTTGCCCGAACTGCTCCGCGAAGATGACCGTGCGGTGTTTGGGGACAATGGCTATGTCAATAACGGATTGAAACGTTATGCAGGCCGTGCGGGCGTGTTCTGGGGCGTATCGCTCAAAGCGCGCCCCGGGCATCGGCTCAGTGAGGCCCACAAACGGTTCAACCGCAGGATGTCATTGATCCGGGCCAAGATTGAGCATGTGTTTCGGGTCATGAAATGTCAGTTTGGCTATAGCCAGGTGCGCTACAAAGGGATCGCGAAGAATGCCGCCCAAGTGTTTGCGTTGATCGGGCTTGCGAATTTGTATTTAGTCAGGCGAAAGCTGTTGGCGACGATGTGATGGGCAAATTGCACTCATCGTGTCCAGAATGGACGCGAAACGCTCGGAATTGCCATGAAAATGGTGAAAAGCTTGAATTTTTCTGCCTCAGTAACCACGAAACGATACGGATGAGCCTTGATCTTCAAAAAAACTGTATGTTCAGAGGTTCCCTATGAAAACAAAGGTACAGCTATTTACTATTTTCTTCGAGTTGCTCTTCATTGGGCTGATATCTTTTGGCTTCGCAAGTGTTTATGCTGCCGATAAACAGCCCGCGAAACCCGGCAGCACTCCGCAATACATAGTGCTGCATAAGCTCGGATGGGACGCGAAAAGTCCCAAGTCATACAACCAAGCCAGTATACAAGAAATTTTAGATGCTCTCGGCACCAAGGGAAATGAAAATCGCCGCCTTGCTGTAGCTACCACGATACCTTACTTCTCGTTTCCTGTGGATCAGATAATTGTTTCACTAAGAAACCTAATGAAGCTATCCGAAGATAACGATATTCCAATCTTTATCCATCTTGATGGTGTGAATGCTTGGCATAACACAGGTCTATGGAATTGGTTTGACTCAAGCAAACGCAGTTTCAACCCTGAAAACATCAATAATGTGGAGCGTTTTGACTGGGGTACGGATTACAAAACAGCCGTGAAAGTGGGCTGGCGAAACTGGGGAAAACAAATCCGTGTAGATCCACAGCCAAACTTGGCTTCTCCAGCTTTTCGCGAATTAAACGCCAAAAGGTTGCGGGATATTCTGCCCATAATAGCAGGCTGGCACAAGAATTTATCTTCTGACAAAAAACATCTTTTTGGTGGCATAGTGCTGGGGCAAGAAGTGTCGACATTTTGGAATACGTTCTATTACAAGAACGGTAATGATTACTGGCAATGGGATCGATCTATGCCCAATGCTCAAGATATTATTAGGGCAGAGGATGTCAAGCACGGTTTTGTATCGGGGCCAATGAAGAATGCGCTGCCCTTAGGATATGCTGCCGCCCAAACTCTTGCGCAGCGGGGAGTCGATATCCAGACCGAGGGTCCCATAACAACAAAGACAATCACTATTATTGTGAACGACTACCTTGAATATTTAATAGACGTATCGATCAAATATATTGAACCAAATAAGCTTTTCACCCACTCATTTTTCGGACCGTATCACCCTCCGGAGGCTGGCATTTCGAAAGTCAATGGCGTTATACCCGGCTGGACGACCTTTCCACAATTTTATAAAAAAGGTATCAAAGTCGACGAAAATAGCTCAAGTTCTTATAGTGGTATTCCTTGGGCAGCCATTGAATTTCCATCTCAAGCTGCAATAACTGCAGACAATCTCGAAGGTATACTCAACCATGGTGACTGCCGCCTGCTCAATATTAAGCACTGGGAACGGGTGCTCGCTAGCCAAGATTATCTTAACGCAGTTAGAACGGTACTGAATAAATCAAGGTAGCCTCACTATGTGCGGGTAAGGTGCTTTTTTGTGTTGGTAGAACAAACATCTGGAGTTCTAGGAAGATAAATAACTTCGCAATATTCTTTCAGAAAATCAAATTTCCTTTCCCAATCGTCACCCATAACAAATATGTCTACAAAATATTTTTTTACGTCAGTGATTTTCTGTTCCCAGGTATCCTCAGGAATTACCAAGTCAACATATCTTACCGACTCCAATATCAATTTTCGCTGCTCGTAAGTATAAAAACTTTTCTTGTTCTTAGTTCCATTGAATTCATCAGATGAGCAGGCCACTATCAAATAGTCGCCCAGCTCTTTAGCTCTCTTTAGAAGGCGAATATGGCCATAATGAAGAACATCAAATGTTCCATAGGTAATTATTCGTTTCATTTCTCTGCCCTCGCTTCAGTTAGTTCTTTCTTAAGCTCATACACAATAGCATCTGTTGCATTTGGATAGTTGAACATGACTTTTTCCTCGGCAAAACATTCCCGCGCCAGCTTTTTTGGATCGATTCCATTTACTATTACAGTATCGATGAATTCGATTATTTGTTTTTCTTCGTATGCGATATAGCAGTTGTCTAAACACTGTTTGCCAAGCTCGGTAAACTTTTCTTCAATGTCACTTTTAGCCTTGAGTAGATAACAACAGGGCTTTTTAGTGTAGAAATATTCCACCAAGTAAGAACCGCAATCCTGAATAATCCCATCCGACAGGGCAAAATCCTGAAAATAATCCGCCCCCTCACTGAAAATAACATTCACGCAAGCCTTCATTTTCAATATGTATTCATCCACTCTTGCCTTTCCCCATTGTGATGATTTTTCCAGAAATAAGAAAAGCGCCGGATGTGGCCGAAAAATGAACGTTATGTTAGGGTATTTACTAGGCAAAGCCAGAAATAACTCTGCATAGGCGATAAAATTGGACAAACTAAGATAGTCATTATACCCACCGTCTACAGAATGATGAGGGCAGATCATTATGATTGTACCATTTGTTCTTTCAATTTCTCTGTAGGTATCCATCTTGCAGTACCCGGACAGAACCGCATTCTGCCCTTTAGATAGAGAATAATTTCTATATTCAACAAGATTGTATTCAGTCTCAAGAAACACTTTCCAACAAGAAGAATAGTTACATAATGCGTATATTTTGCGATCATATATAGATCTAAAAAACCCATAGTTTACTAAAACTGATAACTTGTTGTTTTTGTGGAAATTTTTTATATTATACCTGTCGATTGAAATATCATACGGCAGCGAAGGTACGACAATATCCACTTCTTTGTGAATATCAAAATTGTCATTTTCTGAGACAACAACCTTTATGTATTCTTCGTTATAACTCTTCAACATTTCAGCATAGCAGCGTAATTGACCTGCCGCAACTTTGTCTTTTCCAAACCGCAAATCTGGTATTATTAGGATAAATGGATTGAACAAATCATCGTAAATCAACTTTTCAAACAAAGGTCTAGCTGGAAACATTGAGGCAATTGCAACAGTAAAGCACACGTTCACCTTGCCGTGATTTTCAATTTTTCGCCTCACTACCTGCAGCGCGTTTAGATGATTGGCTTGTGTATTTTTTACCAATACTTGCTCACGCCGAACCTTTATGTCACGCAGAATCTTTATGTTTTTTGCTTGTTCACGCAGAACCCTTATGATTCTTCGTAAAGCCTTTGTGGTTCTTAGAAGTAACGACACGGCGTACTCCAAAAGGTAATTTTTGATAATTCTGACCCACCTTCAAACATACTCCACTCCAATAATCTCATACTCCCGCACCCCGCTCGGGGCCTGCACTTCAGCAACATCCCCGGCGTACTTGCCAATAAGCGCACGGGCAACCGGGGAGCTGACGGAAATCTTGCCGACCTTGATGTCCGCTTCGTCGTCGCCGACGATCTGGTAGGTCACGCATTGGCCGGAATCCATGTCTTCCAGCGTGACTGTTGCGCCAAACACGCAACGACCGTCGGCATCTAGGAGACTCGGATCGATGATCTGGGCGTTGCCGAGCTTGCCCTCGACTTCGAGAATGCGGCCTTCGATGAAGCTCTGGCGATCCTTGGCAGCATCATATTCGGCGTTCTCGGAAAGGTCTCCGTGCGAACGCGCTTCGGCAATGGCTGCGATGACGGCAGGCCGTTCAACGGTTTTCAGATGATGTAGTTCGCTACGCAGGGCCGCCGCGCCTGCGATGGTCAAAGGTATCTTGGTCATCGGTCTGGCTTATTTCGATTTAAGTCTTGCGTGGAGTTCTTGCAGGGCATACACCTCTAGCCCGGCCAGATGGCGCATGCCCATGCATGCCGCCTGCGCGCCTTCGATGGTGGTGAATACGGTGACTTTGGCCGCCAGGGCGCTGACCCGGATGGAGCATGAGTCCGCTACCGCCTGACGTTTGCCTTCGACTGTGTTGATGACGAGAACGATTTCTTCGTTTTTGATCATGTCGACGATGTGCGGGCGCCCTTCGTTGACCTTGTTGACCGCCGTCACCGGCAATCCGGCGGCTTCGATGACGCCGGCAGTGCCGCGCGTGGCGACGAGCGAAAAGCCCAGGCTGAGTAGATCGCGAGCGACTTCGATGACCGCAGGACGATCGGCGTTTTTGACGCTGATGAACGCCTTGCCCGAGGTCGGCAGCCGTACTCCGGCGCCCAGCTGACTTTTGATGAAGGCTTCGGGGAAGCTTTCGCCTACGCCCATGACTTCGCCGGTCGATTTCATTTCGGGGCCGAGAATGGTGTCGACGCCGGGGAATTTGATGAAGGGGAAGACGGCTTCTTTCACCGAGTAGTACGGGGGCACGACTTCGCCTGCGATACCCTGGCTCTTCAGGCTTTGCCCAGCCATGCAGCGCGCGGCGATCTTTGCCAGTTGCAGACCGCATGCCTTGGAGACGAAGGGCACGGTGCGCGAGGCTCTTGGGTTGACTTCGAGCACGTAGACGATGGCGTCATCGCCCTCCCCCTGAATGGCAAATTGCACGTTCATGAGGCCGCAAACGTTGAGTCCGCGCGCCAGGGCGCGCGTCTGCCGACGCAGTTCGTCCTGGAGGGCGGGAGTCAGGGTGTAGGGCGGCAGCGAGCAGGCGGAGTCGCCCGAGTGCACGCCGGCCTGTTCGATGTGTTCCATGATGCCGCCGATGATGATTTCTTCGCCATCGGAGAGCGCATCGACGTCGACTTCGGTGGCGTCGTTGAGGAAGCGGTCGAGCAGTACAGGGGATTCGTTGCTGACCTTGACCGCTTCACGCATGTAGCGTTCGAGTTCCTTTTGTTCGTGGACGATTTCCATCGCCCGTCCGCCAAGGACGTAGGAGGGCCGCACGACCAGCGGATAGCCGATTTCGGCGGCCAGACGTATGGCCGCCTCGGTGGTGCGCGCGGTGCGGTTGGGCGGCTGGCGCAGGCCGAGATCGTTCAGGAGTTTCTGGAAACGCTCACGGTCTTCCGCAGCGTCGATCATGTCCGGGCTGGTTCCGATGATGGGAACGCCGTTTTCTTCCAGTTCACGGGCGCGCTTCAAGGGGGTCTGGCCGCCGAACTGGACGATGACGCCTACGGGTTTTTCGACGTGGACGATTTCCAGGATGTCTTCGAGGGTGATCGGCTCGAAGTACAGGCGATCGGAGGTGTCGTAGTCGGTGGAGACGGTTTCGGGGTTGCAGTTGACCATGATGGTCTCGTAGCCGTCTTCCCGTAAGGCGAGCGCAGCGTGGACGCAGCAGTAGTCGAATTCGATGCCCTGCCCGATGCGGTTCGGCCCGCCGCCGAGCACCATGATTTTCTTGCGATCGGAGGGATGGACTTCGCATTCTTCCTCATAGGAGGAATACATGTAGGCCGTGGTGGTGGCGAATTCTCCCGCACAGGTATCGACCCGCTTGAACACGGGCCGCACGCCGAGCGCGTGTCGGGCCAGCCGCACGGCGGTTTCAGTGCAGTTGAGAAGTTTCGACAAACGGCGGTCGGAAAAGCCCTTGCGTTTCAGTTCCCGAAGTTCATCGGCGGAAAGCGCCTTGAGCGAACGGCCTCTGATCGCCTTTTCGGTGGTAATGATGTCTTCGATCTGGGCCAGGAACCACGGATCGATACTGGTGAGCTGATTCAGCCTTTCCAGACTGTAACCTTCGCGGAACGCCTGCCCCACGTACCAGATGCGCTGCGCACCGGGATTGCGGAGTTCGTGTTCCAGGTCTTCGTGGTCGATTTCTTCTATTTCGTCCAGTCCGTATGCGTCGACTTCCAACCCGCGAAGCGCCTTCTGGAAGGTTTCCTGGAAGGAGCGGCCGATGGCCATGACTTCGCCCACGGATTTCATCTGCGTGGTCAGGCGATCGTTGGCCTGGGGGAATTTCTCGAAGGCAAAACGCGGCACCTTGATGACGACGTAGTCGATGGTCGGCTCGAAGGAAACCGGCGTGGCACCGCCGGTCATTTCGTTCTTGAGCTCGTCGAGCGTGTAGCCCACGGCGAGCTTCGCCGCAACCTTGGCAATCGGGAAACCCGTGGCCTTGGAAGCCAGCGCGGAGGAGCGCGACACCCGTGGGTTCATCTCGATCACGATCATGCGCCCGTCCTTGGGGTTGATCGCAAATTGCACGTTCGAGCCGCCAGTGTCCACGCCGATTTCGCGCAGGATGGCAATCGAGGCATCGCGCACGAGCTGGTATTCCTTGTCGGTCAAGGTCTGCGCGGGAGCGACGGTGATGGAGTCGCCGGTGTGCACGCCCATCGGATCGAGGTTTTCGATGGAACAGACGATAATGCAGTTATCTTTTCTGTCGCGGATGACCTCCATCTCGATTTCCTTCCAGCCCAGGAGGGATTCTTCGATCAGGAGCTCATTGGTGGGGCTGGCCTCCAGCCCGCGCTTGCAGATTTCATGGAATTCTTCCATGTTGTAGGCTACCCCGCCACCCGTGCCGCCCAGGGTAAAACTGGGACGGATGATGACCGGGAAGCCGATGCCGCCCTGCACCTGCAAGGCTTCTTCCATGCTGTGAGCGATACTGGACCGCGCGGATTCAAGTCCGATGCGGGTCATCGCGTCCTTGAACTTGAGCCTGTCTTCCGCCTTGTCGATGGCCGTGCGGGAAGCGCCGATGAGTTCGACGTTGTATTTTTCCAGCACGCCGTTTCTGGCCAGATCGAGCGCGCAGTTGAGCGCCGTCTGTCCGCCCATCGTTGCCAGGATCGCGTCCGGGCGTTCCTTTTCGATGATGCGTTCGATGACTTGCCAGGTAACTGGCTCGATGTAGGTCACGTCTGCCGTGCCGGGGTCGGTCATGATCGTGGCCGGATTGGAATTGACCAGGACGACCCGGTAGCCCTCCTCGCGCAAAGCCTTGCATGCCTGCGCGCCGGAGTAGTCGAACTCGCATGCCTGGCCGATGATGATCGGGCCAGCGCCGATGATCAGAATAGTTTGGATGTCTGTGCGTTTGGGCATTTCTTGCCTCGAATAAAGCCAGGAACTACGGAACCGAGTCGCCGTGTCCCTTCAGGATACGAAATCAGCGATTTGCGAAGAGTTGGATGAAGCGGTCGAACAGGTGAAGCGTTCCGGGCGGACCAGAATCCGGATAGCCCTGGAAGGAAAACGCGGGCGCATCCGTGCGGGCAAGCCCCTGGATGGAACCATCGAATAGCGACACGTGCGTCACGCGCAGAGTGTCCGGCAGCACAGCCGGATCGACCGCAAAACCGTTGTTCTGTCCGGTGATGCGCACCAGTCCGCTATCGAGGTCCTTTACCGGATGATTCGCGCCGTAATGACCGGACTTCAGCTTCATGGTCTTTGCCCCGGAGGCCAGAGCAAGCAGTTGATGCCCCAGACAGAAGCCGAAGGTCGGCACTTTCGCCGCCACGATTTCCCGGATCGCGTCAACCGCATAGCCGCAGGATTCGGGGTTGCCCGGCCCGTTGGAGAGAAAAACGCCATCGGGTTTCATCGCCAGCACGTCCCGGGCGCTCGTCCCGGCGGGCGCCACGGTCACGCGGCAACCGCGTGAGGCGAGCATGCGCAGGAGGTTGCGCCTGACCCCAAAGTCAAACACGACCACATGCCAGCGTGGAGAATCCTGCGTGCCGTAGCCTTCTCCGAGCCGCCATTCAGTCTGCGTCCACTCGAAAGGTTGAGAAGCCGTCACCGTCTTCACCAGATCCATTCCGGCCAGACCGGGAAAGGCCCGTGCGGCGGCAATTGCAGCCTCGGCGTCCAGCGAAGCGCCTGCCTCGCCCGTAACGATGCAGCCCGCCTGCGCGCCCTTTTCTCGCAGCAGACGGGTCAGCTTGCGGGTATCCAACCCGGCAATCGCCACCACATTCTCGGCGCGCAGCCAATCATCGAGTTTCTGCGTCATGCGGAAATTGCATGGCAGGATCGGCAGATCGCGGATGATGAGACCCGCAGCCTGCGCATGAGCCGACTCCATGTCCTCATCATTCACACCTGTGCTGCCGATGTGCGGATAGGTAAAGGTGACGATCTGCTTGCAGTAGCTTGGATCGGTAAGGGTTTCCTGGTAGCCGGCCATCGAGGTGTTGAACACCACCTCGCCTACCGTGCTACCTGCCGCACCGATGCTCTTGCCATGAAAAACCGTGCCATCGGCGAGCGCAAGAAGAGCTGGAGGAAAAGCAGTCACGAAAAACTCCCGGATACCGGCGGACATCTGCGCTGCGCGCGGCTGCCCTATATACGCGAAAAAACGGGACGGCTGCTGGCCGATCCCGTAGTAAACGGGAGGATTCTAACGTTTCGCCGCAGACAAGGCAAATCTGTAGTACGTAGTATTACCGCAACCCCAGCACATCCTGCATATCGAAAAGCCCCGATTTCTGTACGCCAAGGAAACGGGCGGCCTTGAGCGAACCCGCCGCATAGGGCATGCGGCTGCCGGATTTGTGGGTGATTTCGATGCGCTCGCCGATGCCCGCGAAGAGCACGGTGTGGTCGCCCACGATGTCGCCTCCCCGGATGGTCGAAAAACCGATGGTCTCGGCCTTGCGTTCGCCGGTCACGCCTTCGCGGCCGTAAATCGCGCATTGCCCAAGGTCGCGTCCGAGCGCCTTTGCGACGACCTCGCCCATGCGCAGCGCCGTGCCCGACGGGGCATCGGCCTTGAAACGGTGATGCGCTTCGATCACTTCGACATCGAAACCTTCGGAGAGAATTCTGGCCGCCATGTCGAGGAGAGAGAACACGGCGTTGACCCCGACCGCCATGTTGGGTGCAAAAACAATGGGGATGGTGCGGGCGGCCTCGGCAATGGCCGCCTTTCCGGCAGCGTCGAACCCGGTGGTTCCAATCACCACGGATTTGCCCAACCGAACGGCGTGCGCGAGATGCGCGAGCGAACCCTCCGGGCGGGTAAAGTCGATCAGACAATCGGCGGCGGCAATGGCAGCAGCGGCATCGTCACCGACGATCACCCCGGTGGACACCCCCGACAATTCTCCTGCGTCACGGCCCACGAGCGCCGAGCCTGAACGGTCGAAAGCGGCCGCGAGCGTGATGCCTTCTTCCTTGAGCGCCGCTTCAATCAGCATCCGGCCCATGCGTCCGGACGCGCCGGCAATGGCTACTCGAATCGGGGAAATCATGGAGCAGAATCCTCTTTAACTTTTCGCCCTGGGCGCTTCACTTCGCCTTGGGCACTTCAATGATTTTGGCGCGAGGCTCCGTCACTTCCTTGCCGTCGGACGGTTCAATGTCGCCTTCGACGCGATCCAGCTTGTCATTGGCGAAAAAAACCGATATCGCGCGCTGTTCCACCTTGCCGCTCCTGCCGGACTTGAAGCGGTAAACGTAGTCCCAACGCTCGGAATGAAACACATCCGCCACCAGGGGCGTGCCGAGCGCAAAGCGCACCTGTTCGCGCGTCATGCCGGGCTTGAGTTGCGCCAACATAGCCTCATCGACGTAATTGCCCTGCCGGATATCGATACGATAAGGGGCAAAAAAGGAACAGGCTGTCAGAGCAAGCGCCGCAGCAATGGCCGCAAAAACTGACGGGAAGGGAAACGAGAGTCGCATGATTCAGGGCTGCCGGTTCTCAGGAAAGGTTGGAGAATATAACATAGCGGTAAGCACAGCATCGCCCGCCTGCGCGGGCCACAGGCTCAAACCATGGCAGACAATACCAGCAGCCTCAAGAACATCGGCCTCAAGGCCACTCTTCCCCGGCTCAAAATCCTGGAACTGTTCCAGAACACCGAGCAGCAACACCTTACGGCCGAAGACGTTTACCGCCAGTTGATCGAGGACGACAAGGACATCGGGCTGGCCACCGTCTATCGCGTGCTGACGCAGTTCGAGCAGGCAGGTTTGCTGGAGCGCCATTATTTCGAGACCGGCAAGGCCGTGTTTGAGTTGAACAAGGGCGAACACCACGACCATCTGGTCTGCCTGCAATGCGGCCGAGTGGAAGAATTCTGCGACGCCGAAATCGAACAGCGTCAGCAACGCATCGCCAGGGAACGCGGGTTCGCCATCAAGGATCACGCGCTTTATCTGTACGCAGATTGTTTGCGGGAGGAGTGCCCGCATCGTCAGTCCTAGAGCGGTTTTGATTCAAGAGCTTACATTTTTCGCTGCTTGCCCCCATCCCAGCCTTCCCCCGCTTGCGGGGGAAGGAGATTGGTTCCCTCCCTCGCTTGCGGG
>Ga0209737_10000214_pt1 | contig 52675 bp, 44 predicted proteins | sample TergutCu122P3_FD_187284 | JGI IMG/M metagenome (GOLD analysis project Ga0209737, IMG submission 187284) | Cubitermes ugandensis P3 segment gut microbial communities from Kakamega Forest, Kenya - Cu122 P3 (SPAdes) (version 2) | ecosystem: Host-associated > Arthropoda: Insects > Digestive system... | reverse complement strand
AGGGCCACCGGAGGGAGCATTTTTGTGGAACTTTTTGGGCGAACAAAAAGTTCCCCGCCGGAGGCATGGGGCGCCCGCTAGGGCACAAAAAAACTTCGCTGGAGGCGACAAGAAACACCCTCTCCCCCGGCCCCTCTCCCGCTTCGCGGGCGAGGGGAGAAAAGCAGAAAGCGGCGCCCGCTAGGGCACAAAAAAACCATTCGACGAAGTCGACAAAAAAAGGGGGTCCAAGGGGGGGCGGTGCCCCCCCTCATGACGTACCGGTGACACACAAAAGTTTTCAGAGTGCAAAATACCCCCCAAAAACTTTTGGAGACAACGACAACATGGACTTTCACCCCAAATGGGTTGCCTGGGAGACGACGCGCAGGTGCAATTTACGCTGTGTACACTGCCGCTCCTCCTCTGAAGCCCAGGTGTGCGGCCACCCGGACTTTGACACGCAGGCGGCCTTTCGAGTCATTGACAACATATGCGCCTTCGCAAGTCCCGTGCTGGTGCTGTCGGGCGGAGAGCCCTTGCTGCGCGACGACATTTTTGACATTGCCGCCTATGGCACACAAAAAGGTTTGCGCATGTGCATGGCCACCAACGGCACCTTGGTGACGGATGCGGTGTGCGAGCGCCTGCTGGCCTCGGGCATTCGCATGGTTTCCTTGAGTCTGGACGGCGCTTCCCCCGAAGTGCATGACGACTTTCGCGCCCAGAAAGGCGCTTTCGCAGGCACCTTGAATGCCACGCGCTTGTTTCGCAAACACGGCATTCCATTCCTTCTGAATTCTTCTTTCACGAAGCGAAACCAGCAGGAGGTGGCCAAAACCTATGCCCTGGCGAAGGAGATGGGGGCGAAGGCCTGGTACATGTTTATGGTTGTCCCCACAGGCCGCGGCGAGGAGATGATGGCGGAACTCATTCCTCAGGAGGACTATGACGCCTTGTTGGAATGGCACGCCCAAATGGAGAAGGAAGAAGACACCTTGTTGGTACGCCCCACCTGCGCCCCCCACTACTATAGAGTGGTGTTGCAGAAAGCGAAGGCTGCGGGGGAAAAATACCAGCGGCGCAATTTGGCTTTTTCAACGGGCGGCTCCAAAGGCTGTTTGGCCGGCCAGCTGATTTGCTTTGTCAGCGTCGACGGAGAAGTATTCCCCTGCAGCTATTTCCCCGTTTCGGCGGGGAATATTTTCAAGCAGACATTTCAAGAAATTTGGGAGGAGGGAGCGGTTTTCAAAGACATGCGTGACTTTGAGCGCCTTGGGGGGCGTTGCGGCTCCTGTGAATATGTCAAGGTGTGCGGGGGCTGCCGCGCACGCGCACTGTCCATGTCGGGGGACTATATGGCGGAAGAACCTTTCTGCAACCACACGCCCTTGAAGCTGCGTCAACCTGTTTCCTGAGAGTGGTTTTCTTTTCCGTGCTCGAACCAAAGAATATTCCCCCAAGCTTGTCGGACATGCCTCAAGCGTGTTTGCAAAGAGAGCTGCGTCGGCCCTTGTTTTGGATAGAAGAGCGGGCCGCTTTGGAGGCGGTGTGCTTGAAACTCCACGAAGAGGCTTTTGTGGGCTTGGATGTGGAAACCACGCTGACAACGCAAAGAATGTGTTTGATGCAGGTGGCGACGCCGAGCGCCACCTATTTGGTGGACACACTGGCGCTTTCTTCGCTGTCTGTGCTGGCCGCGTTTTTGGAAAGCCGCAAGACGAAGAAACTCATCCACAATGCGCCATTTGAGACGCGTGTTTTGGCCGCGTGCGGTCTGCCCTTGGCGGGCGTTGTGGACACCTTGCAGTTGTCGCGAAGGCTGCGCGGAAGGAATATTCCCGGAGGGCACAGCCTCAGCGTTGTATGCCAAAGAGAGCTTGGAAAGCCCCTGGACAAAACAGAGCAAACCAGCAATTGGCAAAGGCGGCCCTTGTCTCAAAGCCAAATTGCCTATGCGGCTTTGGACGCAGAAGTGCTTTTGCAGCTGTGGAAAATGTTTTCGGGCTTTGCTTGCGACGAAGGCTTGCGTTAGGAATTTGGCCCCATGTCCCTTTCACCGTCCCTTTCACCGCCGCCCATTTCGTCTGCAGAGGGTGTACCCCTGTTGCCCCAGAAACCGAAAATTCGCGGCGTCATTCACCAGTGGGCTGCTTTAGGTGCTTTGGCCATGGGCATTGTGTTTGTGCTGTGTGCGCCCATTCCAAAAGCGGCGTGGGGCGCGGGAATTTTCGCTGCAAGCCTCACGGTGTTGTTTTTGGTGAGCGCAGTCTACCACCGTGTGAATTGGAAGCCCGAAGCGCGCCAGTGGATGAGGCGCGCAGACCATGCCTCCATTTTTGTATTGATAGCCGGCACCTATACGCCCATCGCCATGCTGGCCTTGCCCGAAGCCTTAGGTGCCAAAGTCCTCTGGGTAGCCTGGGGAGGGGCTTTGCTGGGCATAGCGCAGTCATTGTGTTGGATTAAAGCGCCCAAAGCCGTGGCCGCCCTTTTGGCCCTGTTGGTGGGGTGGAGCATTGTCCCTTACCTTTCAGAGTTAAAGGAGGGGTTGGGGGAGGTGAATTGGTGGCTGGTACTCGCAGGCGGCATCGCCTACACACTGGGAGCCATCGCCTACGCGAGCAAGCGTCCGCGCTTAAGCCCGCGTTGGTTTGGCTACCATGAAGTGTTTCACGCGCTCACCGTGGTGGCAGCCTCACTGCATGCCGCCGCCCTATGGCGACTCATGTGCTGAGCGCTCTTTTCGGTAAATAAAGGCATAGAGCGTCGGCAGCACAAACAAAGTAAGAAAGGTGGCGCTGACAAGTCCGCCAATAACGACGGTTGCCAAGGGCCTTTGGACTTCAGCGCCGGCATTGGTGGAAAGCGCCATGGGGAAAAAGCCCAGGGCCGCGACGCTTGCCGTCATGACAACGGGGCGAAGGCGGGAAATGGCGCCCTCAAAGGCGGCCTCAAAAGGTGTTTTCCCCGCATTCTTGAGTTTGTTGACAGTGGCGATGAGCACAACGCCATTCAAAACAGAAATGCCAAAGAGTGCAATGAAGCCAATGGCTGCGCTGATGGAAAAATGCATTTGGCGCAGGGCAAGCAAAAACACGCCGCCGACGGCCGCGAAAGGCACATTCAAAAAAATGAGCGCCGCCGGCTTGAGAGCGCCAAAAGCCATGTACAGCAGCACAAAAATAAGCCCCAGCGCGAAGGGCACAGCAACCACCAGGCGCCCATAGGCCTCGCGGAGGTTTTCAAATTGGCCACCCCAGCCCAGGGTATAGCCGGTAGGAAGTTTCACCTGGGCCTCCACGGCTTTTTGGGCATTCGCCACAAATGTTGCCAAGTCCATTCCGCGCACGTTGACTTCAACAAGGGTTCTCCGCCGAATTTGCTCCCGGCTGATGCTGGCGGGCGAGTCCACAATGTCCATGCTTGCAATTTGGGCCAGGGGGACCTGCGGGCCATGGCTTCCGCTGACAGGAAGCGAGCGGATTTGCTCAACGTCATTCCTGAGGGAAGAAGGAATGCGGACTTGAAGCGCGAAGCGTCGCTCTCCCTCATAAACCTCGCCGACTTTTTTTCCTCCCAGGGCCTCAATGGCGTCCAAGGCGTCCCTCACAGAAATGCCATAGCGAGAAGCGGCTGCCCGGTCCACCGTCACTTCAAGCGTGGACAAACCCGTCAGCTGCTCTCCCCGCACGTCTGTCGCCCCGGGAAGGGTGCGAACGACGTTTTGCACCTGGAGGCTGAGCCGCTCAAGCGTGGCCAAGTCATCCCCAAAAAGGGTTATGGCCACATCCGAGCGGGAGCTGCTGATGAGCTCTGCCATCCGCAATTGAATGGGTTGAGAAAAGGAGAAGCCAAGGCCGGGAAGCGTCTCGTCCAGGCGTGAAGAAATTTTCTCAATGAGCGCCTCTTTGGTTTTGGCTGTCTTCCACTCTGCGCGTGGTTTGAGCATAATAATGACGTCCGACAACTCGACGCCCATAGGGTCCGTCGCAATTTCAGGGCGGCCTGTTTTGGAAATGACGGTGGTGACTTCCGGAAACTCCAGAAGCACTTTTTCAAAACGTGTGGAGCCTTGGAGGCTTTCTTCAATGGAGACACTGGGAAGGCGAAAAATTTGGACAGCCAGGGCACCTTCGTCCAGTTGAGGAATAAACTCCGCGCCCATGCGGGAGGCGACAAAAGCGGTTGCCGTCAAAAAAAGCAAACACACCAGCAGCACTTTTTTGGGGCGCTGCATGAGGGGAGAAAGCAGGCGCGGATACAGGTGGTGGAGCTTTTGAATGAGGAAGGTTTCCTTCTCGTGGGCGTTTTTTCGAAGAAAGGTGGCGACCAGCACGGGGACAAATGTCAGTGCTGCGACGAATGCGCCGATGAGTGCAAAAATGACGACAATCGCCATGGGCTTGAACATTTTGCCTTCAATGCCCTCCAGCGTGAGGATGGGGACATAGACGAGGATGATGATGGCGCCGCCGAAAATGGCTGCTTTTTGCACGTCCATGGTGGAGCCCAAAACCACCTGGGAAGCTTCTTTATACGTCATGGGCCGTTTTTGGCCCCGCACAGCAGCCGCCAGGTGGACGACGGCATTTTCGACGACGATGATGGTTCCATCGACGACAATTCCAAAGTCAATGGCACCCAGGCTCATCAGGTTTCCGCTCAGTCCCAGCGTATGCATGGCGGTGAAGGCGACAAGCATGGCAAAAGGGATGGCGACGGCGACAATGAGGCCTCCGCGCACGCTCCCCAGGAGAAACAACAGGACGCCGATGACAAGCAAGGCCCCGAAAATCAGATTTTCTGCAACGGTGCGGATGGTCCTGTTGACAAGCTCAGCGCGGTCATAAAACGTGTCAATATAAACCCCCTCCGGGAGAGAAGGGGAAATTTTCTCCACCTTCGCTTTGACATCTTCGACGACTTTTCTTCCGTTGGCCCCCATGAGCATCATGACAATCCCGGTGACAGCATCCCCTCTCCCGTCGCGAGTGACAGCGCCATGGCGAATGAGGGGCGCTGTGTGGACACGCGCAACATCTCTTATGCGCACGGGCACCCCCTCGCCGCGTGTTTCAATGAGGACGTCGCCAATTTCCTCCAGGTGTTGAATACGGCCCTCGCCGCGGACCAGAAGCTGCTCGCCGGAACGAATCAAATATCCGCCCCCTGCGGTTGCATTGTTTTTTTCCAGGGCCTCAAAGAGGTTATTCAGAGAAAGGTTGAATGCCCTCAGGCGCTCAGGCAGGACTTCAACCTCATAGGTTTTGAGCTCTCCCCCAAAAGAATTGACTTCCACCACACCGGGGACAGAGCGCAGTTGAAAGGAGATGAACCAGTCCAGCAGGCTGCGCAATTCCATGGGCGTGTGACAGGGTTTCTCCTTTGGGGAGGCAGGGGCGTTGGTGTCCTTGCACATGTTGTGGCTGCGGACTTCAAACTGGAATATTTCTCCAAGTCCGCTGCTTAACGGCCCCAATTCCGGAGAAATGCCCGGAGGCAAGCTGTCTCTTGCTTGAATGAGGCGCTCGGACATCAGCTGTCTTGCGCGCACCAAGTCTGTGCCCTCTTCAAAAATGACGGTAATGGCCGACAACCCAAAGCGCGAAATGCTGCGGATGTTGGTGACGCCCGGCAATCCACTCATGGCCGCTTCAATGGGGAAGGTGATGGTACGCTCAATATCCACAGGCCCGAGAGAGGTGGCCTGGGTGAGCACCTGGACTTGGACATTCGTAATGTCAGGCACTGCGTCAATGGGAAGCTCCAAGGCGCTGCGCACACCGACAAAAGCGATGATGATGGCAAAGGCAAAGACGAGGAGGCGCCATTGGAGGCAGGTTTCGACGAGTTTTTTCATGAGGGCGCTTTCACTCCACGGTTTCCATCAACTCTTTGTGTTTGAGGATGCTTTTCAAAGTGAAAGTTCCGCTTAAAGCAATGGGCGTGCCTTCTTGAAGGCCTGCGCGCACTTCGACAAAACTGCCGGCCCTTTGGCCGAGCGTGACAGCTTGCGGCTTGAAGAGGTGGGTATTTTTTTCAAACACAAAAACGATGGGCTGCCCGTCCAGGTTTGCAATGGCTTGCGTGGGCACCACCAGGACGCGCTCATCGGGATGGCTTCCCAGAAGCTCCATGTCCCCGAAGAGGCCGCTTCGGAGTTTGGGCTCCGGGGTTTCGAGCGAAACCCAAATGGGCAAGGAGCGTGTTTGAGCGTCCAGCGACGGCTCAACATAGTGGATGGTGCCTTTGAAAATGGCGCCGGGGAAAGCATGAAAGCGAATGTGCACTGCGGAATTCGGAATGACGCGGTGAATTTCAAGCTCCGGAACGTCGCCGCGCACCCATATGCGGCTTTCGTCCGTGACAGCGAAAACCGTTTGCTCCGGTGATGCAATTTCTCCGACAGCCGCGTGGACGCTGGTGATGATGCCGCTTATGGGAGAAACCAAAGAAAGCTCTTCCCCGCTTCCGGAGCCGAAGACAGACAATTGGCTGCGCAAGCCGTCAGCATCTGCTTTGAGCTCTTCGACAAGCGACTTGGCGTCAATGAGGGAGCGCTGAGCGCCAATGCCTTCTGCCGCAAGTTGTCGTTGGCGCGAAAGGGCCGCTTCGGCTGCAGACAGGCGCGCACGCAACTGGTTGAGCCGGGCGCGTGCGGCGGACACGTCGGCGGAAGCGACGACGCCAAGAAGCTGTCCTTGCTGAACGCGCTCTCCGAGAGAGACGGCGACTTTGGTGAGGCGTCCTGAAACCAAAGGCCAGACATGCACCGTGCTGTTGGGGCGCAGTTGTGCCTGGGCAGGAACAGCCATTCCGCCACTTAACGAGCGTAACTCTGGAATGCCGGTTTGAATGCCAACCCGCTCAGCAACGCTGGGCAGCAAATGAATTTCGGCAAGCTGTGTTTTGCCCTCCTCATTCGGCGCGGGTGCCGAAGAGGCGTTCTGTTTGCAGGCGCCCAGCCCAATGAAGGAAACCGAGCAGAGAAGAAGAAGGTGTTTCATGGTGGAAGGGCTTGTGTGTGAGAAATGCCCATGCCGACATTTCGCTCGAGGTTGATGAGGGCCAAAAAATAGTCCTGTTGTGCATGGAGCGCATCACTGCGGATTTCGAGAAGACGTTTGGCACCTGCGGAAAGTGAGAGAATGTCGATTTCGCCAAGCTCAAATGCCCTGCGCAACAAATGCAAGGTTTCCTCAAAGCGTGGAAGAATGTCCATGCCATAGGCGCGCGTGCGCTCTTCGGCCGCAAGGACTTCGCTCCTTTGTTGAGCAATTCTCCCATAAAGCAATTGGTGGCTTGCCTGAAGCTCCCTTTGGCTGATGGTTGTTTCCGCTGCGGCGCGCGCTCTTTCTCCTTGGTTTGTTTGGAAACTGGGGATGGAAACGACGAGGGCCCCCAGCAACATGTGGGTGCTTGGGGTGTTGGGTTGCCTGCCCTCATATTGGTATTGGAGCCCCACAGACGGTTGCGGCCATACATTTCGGTTGGAGAGCGCAAGACGCGCCTGGGATTCCTGGACTTTGGCAAGCGCAGCTTGCAGGAGCGGGAGGTTGTGGTGGGCCATCTCAACGAGTTGCTCCTGCGAGGGGAGCGGAACAGGGGGCCCAAGGGAGCCTGCGGGGGCGGGAGGGGTTTGAGCTGGCCAACCGGACAATTGTGCAAGTTGGAGGCGGGCAGAAAGAAAGGCTTGTTGAGCGGCGACCTGCATTTGTCTGGCCTGCGCCACTTCGGCTTGTGCAATGCGCAAAGAAAGCGGCGGCGTTTCGCCGACAGCAATTTGTCGCTCAACGACGCGCAGCACTTCTGAATGGAAAGTCAGAATGTGTCCGGCAAGCTTTTGACGCTCATACGCCAGCAATGCCTTGTAGAAGGTTTCTCGAATGTCACAAGAGACTTCCCAGCGCGCCTGTTGAATTTCTGCGTCTGCCAGCTTCAGGCTTTGGTGGGCAAAAGACAAGTGCAGCCCGCGCTCACCGGCAATCTGCACTTGTTGCATGAGGGAGGCCTGGACGCCCAGCCCCCTTCCGGGGTGCCCGAAGACAGGCCCCGCAGCCACCATCAACTCCGGGTTGGACGGCAAGAGCGCAGACGCGGCGACATAAGAGGCTTGCGCGCGTGCGCGCGTGCTTTGGGCCACAAGCAACGCAGGGGAATGTTGCTGGGCATAAGCGAGAATTTCCTCCAAAGAGACTTCCTCGGGCTGGCCGTCGCCCGCTTCTTTGTTTTCTGCATGCGCTGTTGTCAGACATAAGAAGAAAACAATGAAATGTTTTTTAAGCATGGCCGCTTCGTTTGTTAGTTGAAATTTCCAATGAATTCATCCTTTGTTTAAAGGCAAGGTGAGTCAATGTCGAGTTTAGGTAGCACAGTCCGGTTTTGCCTGAAGAAAGCATGGAAAATGTTGCCGGCCGCTGTACGCGAGTGGCCCCTCAAGCTTTTGTGCCTTGTGCGCATGGGCCGTCGTTCGCCTGTGCAGGCTGTAGCAGGCGCTCCCTGTTATGTCATCGGCAATTTTCAGGCAGGCGGGGGCCTTTCGCGCTCTGCGGAGCTGTATGCGCAGCAAGTGCGGGAGGCCAACGGCCATTGTCTGTGCGTGGACGTCACCCGGGAAATGTTGCAAAGCGTGAAGAAGTCGGCAAGCGACAGCACGCTTCGAAGCCTCCAAGAGGCAAAAGGCGAGGTGGGTGAAGGCCGTGTCGTCATTCACCTAAACCCGCCGCAATTTTTGTGGCTTTTGTGCAAGCTGGGGAGGCGGTTTTTTGCCAACAAGCACCTGGTCGCCTACTGGGCATGGGAGCTGGAAGACATTCCCCCTTTGTGGAAATTCGCCCTGCGCTATGCAGACGCGGTGGAAGTGCCCAGCACCTTCATTCGCACTGCCATTGCCAGAAACACGCAAAAGCCCGTGACGGTGCGCCCTCACGTTGTTTCGCAACCGAGTGCCGTGAAAACCGCATACTGCCATGGCGGCATACTGCGCTGTCTTTTCGTTTTTGACATCATCTCCCTTGCCCGCAAAAACCCCCAGGCCGCCATCGCGGCTTTTTTGCGCGCCTTTGGGCCTGGGGAGGCAGAGTTGACGCTCAAAATTATTCGGGCCGAGCTTAAACCGGCGGCCTGGAAAGCTTTGCAGGCACAACTTGCGGCGCATCCGCACATTCACCTGGTGGCAGAATGGATGGATGATGCGGCTTTGGAGCGCCTGTTTTTAGAGCATGACGTATACCTCTCTTTGCACCGCTCCGAGGGCTATGGGTTGACCATTCACGAAGCCATGCAGCGCAAACTCTATGTGGTGGCCACAGGCTGGTCAGGCAACATGGACTTCATGGAAGGCGAGCGCGTTTTTGCCGTGCCCTACACCCTGGTCCCCGTCCAAGGGGAGGAGGAATTTTTCGGAAACGTCCCCAACGCCCGCTGGGCCGAGCCGGACATTTCAAAAGCAGCAGACATTCTACAAAACATCCGCCAACACCTTATGCGCAGTCTCTTTCCAGCATTTCCGCCCAATAATGAAGGATGAAGATGTGCGCTTCCTGAATGCGGGCTGTCACCTGGTTGGGGACGACAACGGCTGTGTGCACGAGGGCTTTGAGTGCGCCGCCATCTCTTCCCAAAAGGCCTACGGTGGCAATGTCGGCGGCACGGGCTGCTTCTGCGGCTTTGCTGAGGTTGGCGGACGCGCCGGAAGTGGAAATGCCGAGAAACACGTCGCCCTTGTTGCCAAGCCCTTCCAGCTGCCGGGCAAAAACCTCGTCAAAGCCAAAGTCGTTGCCGATGGCCGTCAGCTTGGAGGTGTCCACCGTCAGCGCGAGGGCGGGCAAGGAGCGCCTGTTGCGCTGGAAGCGTCCCACCAATTCAGCGGCGAAGTGTTGGGAGTCGGCAGCGGAGCCTCCGTTGCCGGCGACGAGGAGTTTGTTGCCGCGAAGCAGGGCCTTGCGCATAAGGCCGAGGGCGGCTTCAATGTCCCCCTCCAGCGTGGGCAGGGCGTTGAACAGCTCCATATGGTTGGACAGGGCGGTATGAAAGGGTGCATTCATGAGGGAGTTTCCTTCGTAGGTGCCTTAGGCTAAACCGAGTAACTTTTTTCGATGGTGTCGGCCAGTGTTTTCGCCAGGGCCATGGAGCTGGTGAAGCCGGGAGAAATGGTGTTGAGGAGGTGAAAGCTGTTGTCGCCCTGGACGGAAAAAAAATCCATCACCATGCTCCAGGTTTTTTTGTGGACAAGCTGGGGGCGCAGGCCCACTTTGGGGCAGCGGCGGATGTCGCTTTTTTCCAGGGTGTTGAGCAAGGTGCGGGCGTCCTTGAAGAAGAAGCGGGGAATGTATTTGCGCGGCTCCTCAAGCGCCACCCTGCGGAAGCCGGGGTTTTTGAAAAACATGGCCGCCATGGCGCCCAGAATGGACAGCGCCTCGCCCGGCGAGACGCCCTCCAGCAGGCCATAGTTGACGCGCCCGAACGCCGGAATGGCCGTGGGGCCGACATAGACATTGCCGTTCATGCCGCGCGTAAAATGCACCCCCAAAAAGGTGTTGCGCGCGTCCGGCACGGGGTAAATGCTGCCGCGCACCCGGGCGGCATTTTTGGAGACGAATTGGTGATAAATTCCCTTGAAGGGGATGAGGGCATATTCCCTGCCCAGGTTGAAAGCGTGGGCGACTTTATCGCTGTAAGGCCCTGCGGCGTTGATGAAGAGCCTGAAGGAGATGGGCCCCCCCAAGGTATGGGCGGTGGTGCCCTTCACATGTTGAAAGCGTCTGTTGGTCAGAATTTTCACTTTGCCTGTGGCGGCAAGCTCCGCTGCCAGAGCGTTCAGCACAGCCTTGGGCTCGACAACCGCCGTGTTGGGAGAATAGAGGGCCCTGCCTCCGGCGGTGCGCGCCAAAGGCTCAATGTCCGCCAGCTCTTTTTCGTCGATGAAGTGCACCGTTGCGCCGTTGGCCACGGCCTTGGAAAAGAGGGCCTCCATGGCGGGAATGTCGCTCTCCTTCTGGGCCACAATGACTTTGCCGTTTTTGTCATAGGGCAGCCCCTTTGCCTGGCAATATTCGGCCATAAGGCGCGCGCCCTCGCCGCAGGTTTTGGCCCGCACGCTTTCGGGGGCATAATAAATGCCTGAATGCAGCACCCCGCTGTTGCGCCCGGAGGCATGCAGCCCAATTTCCGCCTCGGCCTCCAAAAGCACAATGTCCTTAACGCCGCGGGAACAAAGCTCCCTCGCCAGCGTCAACCCAATCACCCCCGCGCCGCAAATGAGAATGTTTGTATGCATAAACAGTCGGTTCCGTTGTGGGTTTAGCCTATCCGTCAAGGCTTGCAAGAGGAGGTGGCAACAATCCACTGCGCCGCTTCATAGAGGGTGTCGGCCACATGGTTTGCTTGCGTCCCTTGTTGCTCTGTCTTGGCGCCATAGCCGGTACGCACCAGGACGGTTTTGAGGCCGTTGCCTTCGCAAAGCAGAATGTCACAGGGTTTGTCTCCAATGACAAAGGAAGTCTCCAGTGAAATACCCAACGCGCATACAGCCTGCTCCAGCATACCGGGGGCGGGTTTGCGGCATCGGCATGCTTCGTCGGGGGGGTGGGGGCAAAAGTAGAGGGCGTCCAGCTCAACGCCTTCTTTGGAAAGCAGGGCCTGCACCCTCTCATTGACGGCATGCATGGCTTCTACGGAATAGTAGCCGCGTCCCACGCCGGCCTGGTTGGTGACGACAATGAGGTGGTAGCCGTGTTGGCGCAGCAATGCGAGGCCTTCGGGGACGCCCGGCAATATTTCCACCTCATCCGGGTTGTGCAGATAGTTTTTTTCCACAATGAGGGTGCCGTCCCTGTCGAGGAAGACGGCCTTCCTTGTGGCATTCTTTTTCCAGGCAGGCAGAAGCGTTTGCGCCTCGCCATAGGTGGAAGGCAGCCCCATGTCCAGGAAAAACCCGTTGCACACCGTGCCGACCAGCGTTCCTTCTTGGGCCAGGCGGGGGAAGAGCTCTCTTTCCAGGGAGGAGGGGCCCAGGGGCAGGGCCTTCAGTGCGGCGGGGGTTAAGAGGTAGACGCCGCCATTAATCAGCCCGGAGCCGGCCTGGCCTTTTTCGTGGAAGCCGTGAATGTGGCCGTCCAGGAAGGCAACCGCACCGAAGCGGCCGGCGTCTTCCACCTCGCGCAGTACAATGCCGGCTTTGGCTCCGCGTCCCAGGACGAGCTGTGCCAGCGGTTGAAATGCGCAGTCCAGCAGGGTGTCGCCGTTGAGTACAAAAAAAGGCTCCTGCAGCTGAGCGGCGGCGAAGCGGACGGCCCCCCCCGTCCCCAGGGGGGAGTCTTCTTCCGCATAGCCCAGGCGGGCCCCGAGGGCTTTGCCGTCCCCCAGACAGTCGCGGATGGCCTTGGCGCAATAGCCCGTGGAGAGGACAATGTCGCGAATGCCCCACCGGACAAGGTTTCCGATGACATATTCCAGAAAGGGTACCCCCCCCACCGGCAGCAGGGGCTTGGGCGTTGCCTCCGTCAAAGCCCCCAGGCGGGTACCTCTGCCTCCCGCGAGGACGACGGCTTGGGTGACATAGGGAAAATTCATCGGCTTCCAACCCTCCTGGCGGCATGGATACCGTCAAGTCGTGCATGCTTGGCGCAATGGAGTCGACGCGCGGTATTTCTCATAAACCCTGTTTGTGCAGACATTCAACCATGTGTCAGGCAGCAATGACAATGATGCCTGTGACAATCAGCAAGGCGCCGAACCAGAAGCGCGGCAACAACTTTTCTTTGAAAAACAAAAGCGCACCCATGGGAACCAGCACATAGACCAACGAAGTGATGGCGATGGCTAAAGTCAGAGGAAGGCGGCGGAGGACCCAAACCATGGCCAGCGCATTGGCCGCCATCAACGCAGCGCCTGCCATCACCCAAGGCTGGAAAAGAGAACGCAAAAAGTGCCCGGAGCCCCTCAAATTGGCCCCTCGTTTGAGGCAAAGCTGAGCGGCAGCACCCAGGAAAGCGAGCCCAAGAAGCAAAAGCGTGTCTGGCAAAGTCAGCATACGGCGTTTTCCGGGTTATTGTCTTTCGACGGGGAGATGCTGAGGGAGGTGATGCATATTCCCCCGATGATGAGGAAGATGCCCATGACATATTTGACAGAGATGGTTTCCTGAAAGAGATATACGGAGAGGGCTGGCACGACAATGTAGATTAAAGAAAGAAAAGGGTGCAGAAAAGAGATGGGTTTTCGGGCCAGAGCCAGCTGCCAGCATAGAAATGCAATGGCCATGCATGCCACCGCAGCGACAAGCCAGATGTTGAAAATTTCAAGCACCCCACGCGCGACAGAATGCATGGCGGCGGCCTTCATCAAAATTTGCGCGAAGGAATTGAGGATGATGGTTGAAAACAGCAAAAGAAAGGTCTTCATTGTAGTCTTTTGTCTATGGGCTTGGGCCTGCGGACTAAAAACGAGTGACAGGCATGAACTCAACAGATTTTTCTATGGCGACTTTTCCGCTGTCTTGTGTTCTGAAAACAAAAAACTCATAAGGAACAGTGGGTTTCAATCTGGTTATATCAAAATAAGACATAAATTCGCCTGACTCAGTCGGTTCACTCCAGTTGAGCATTGTCCCCGAGATATCATTGCCGTTTTTTTCTCTTAGCCCAAAAGAAATAGCTTCAGGCTTATCTGTCGTGATTTTGCCACGAATGACGATGCCGACTTGTTCAAAGGAGTTACGGATAAACTCTGTGGTAAAGACGGCTGCGTGGCCCTCAAATGAAAACACCCCATTATCCTCAGAAATGTCATCGGCGCCTGCTGTTTTCTCCAATTGCCTTTCATAGGATAACGTTGCGCCAGGACCAAACTTGATTTTATAAATTCGAAACTCATGGTTCAGTCTGGGCTGATAGGGCCAGTCAATTAAATAAGGAGCGCCTACGTCTTGCCGATATGAGAATAACCGTAAATATAGTTTGGAAAGATGCCACAAAAGGCGGTCCACGGGAGCATCAGCCAATTCTATCTTTTCAATTCGTTGGCCAGCGATTGCTTCAGCTATCGCTGATTTTGCTCTAAAAGTCTCAAAAGTGTGGCCGGAAAACCCCCAAACCACTTCGGATGTTTGTGCAGAGCTCTCCAAGACGCTGGGTTGATAGTATGTCACATTATATTTTTCATGATAATGCGTGAATATTTGTTTGATATTATAAAACAATTCACCTCTGGTGATGTTACCAGAAATTTTGACTTCCTCTTGGGCGGCAGTGAGGCTGGATATCGACTTGAGGTTGTGATGAATGTGAGAAGAATAAGCCAGATATGAGTTCATCTGATAAGCTTGTCCAGACAGTCCGATGAACATGACCAAGAGCATCGCCGCAGCGGCAATACATTTGCCATAGGTCAATGCCTGTGGTTTTAAGTCTTTGAGCAAAGCGTCACAGGCAATCACAAGCCCCACGGTGACAAAAAACATGGATGGAAACAGGTAACGATCTGCGATGACATGGGGCGTATGGGCCCGAGTCGGCAGAGCCACGCTCAGCACTGCAAGCCCCGTCAAAGCGATGGCGAGAGAAAAAAAGCAAGAGATAAGCTTCGGATCGCGCAAAGGATGGCTCGATTTTCTCGTCTTCCAAAAATAGAGGCAAAGAATAAGCACGCATCCCAAAAAAATGATGAATGATGTACCAACAGGCAGCACCCCCAAAAAACCTTCACCAAAAGTAAGGATAAAATCTACCTCACGCCCAGGCGGGGATTTTGCGTTCATAGTCGTCAGAAGAACGCCTATGCTCGATGGGATGAGGGGAGACATCAGGCACAGGGCCCGGAATAAGGAATTTTTCGGGTTGCCAGCCAACAGCCAGGCCCATAGGATGACAAGTCCCATGAATACCGGAGCAACCTCTTTTGTCCCTCCGGCCAAAAAGGATACCAACGTTCCCGTTATCCCTAGGGCGATAAGTGCCCACTTCCTGGTTTCACGGAAAAAAAGCACAGCTACCTCAAACAAAATACAAGCAAAAACAACAATGTATAAATCTCCTGAAAAAAGCATCAAGAGTGGGCTGGCAGGGTGCGTCAGGACAATGGCCGAGAAAAACAGTGCGGCCCATGAAGACACCTTCAAAAGAATCAGGCGACGCGCCATTAAAATGATGGCGCCCATAAAAAGCAACCACTTAAATAAATAATAATAAGGGAAACGAGTTCCCATCAGCTCATACTGGATGGCAAGCAAAAGATTGTACGTAGGGCGATAGGTGAAGCTGGTGTTTGTCAGGCCTTTAATCCATGAGTCTAAAACGGAAAAATCTGATGATTGGTAATTGTGCAAATATAAACTAAGAGCGCCGTAGTGATCCCAGAGCGCTGTGTCGAACCTCAAAATCTGAATTAAAATGAATGCTGAAGACACGAACAGGGCAGAGAGGCTCAATGTATATTTAGAGAACAAAAGACTTTTCCGTTCAAGCATGCAGTTATGCCTCCCAATCCATTAGTCCAATCTATTTTTCCTTGCGGAGAAGCGTTATTTCTCAGCCACGACAGCAATGTTCCAGCAGAGCCAGCGCAAAGGAGGGCAAACTTTCAAAACAGCGCGGTCGATTTTGGCAAGCGTTTTATACATGGAGTAGATATTTTTGTCTTCCACGACTTTCTTCCAGTAGCGTTCTTTGTTCGGATCGATACGGTTGATAAAGTAATACTTCAAAAATATCGCCAGTGCTGAGAACCAGAAAAAACCTGTTTTGACATTTTTGAACTGTGAGGAAATGATGGCAAGATCGGCACGCCCCAAAGGATGTTCATCATCGGTGCGCACTTCGGAGGCGATTTTTCTGTAAACGTTGATAGCAGGGTTGTATTTGATGGGATCCCAGGATGCAAACAAGCCACCCGGCTTGAGCAGGCGGTGGGCGTCTTGAACGGTTTTTTCCACATCCACATGGTGCAACAAATTGGCCATATAAACGATATCAAATTCTTCATCCGGCAATGCCGATTGAGAAGCGTCGCCCTTGACAGTGGATATCTCAACTTTGTGAAAAGCAGCCACTTTTGACGCCAAATCCAACATGTTCGACGATAGATCGGAAGCAGTAACAATGGCCCCTTGTTTAGCAAAAAAAACGGAGGCTTCCCCGCAACCGCAGCCTATATCCAGAATTTTCTTTCCCTGCAGCGGCCCCAGATGGGCCAAAATGTATTGTATTTCTGGCAAGGTAGGTGCCTCGCCCAGAATATCCACTCCAATGGACGCAGGATCAACGCTTCTGGCCCAATTATCGTGAAATTCTTCTTCTTTGGCCAAAATATCAACTGTCAAAGCGTTCTCCTTCTTTTTTGTAAATGTGTTCCTGCACCAAAATCTCGTGCATCTTCGGCCCCCTCCTAGAAGGTGTTGGTAGAAGGAACAACCGTGCACAATCTGTAATAAGCGGTAAAAAAGCCAATTTTTTCATTCACTCGTCATTTTCCACACAACAGTTGTTGATAGTGCCTTTGCGGTAGCTTATGCGGGGTCGGTTTTTGCGAGCTTCTCCTTGCACCCTGGACAATGACACCCAGAACAAGCTGGAATTCCTTTTGCGGAATCTTCCGCAGTAATATAGAGGGGGCGTTTTTTTGCCTCGTTATAAATGCGCCCAATATATTCCCCCAATACTCCCAGACAAACCAGCTGAACGCCACCCAGAAAAAGCATTGTGCTCATGAGCGCTGACCAGCCCGGGACAGCGCTGTCTGTCAAAAATTTCAAACCTAGAATGTATAAAATGCCGCAAACGGCCAAACCGGCTGTTATGGCCCCCAAATAGGTGGCCATCTGCAGGGGCTTGGAAGAAAAGGACAAAATACCGTCTGTGGCGAAACGAATCATTTTTCGCAAGGGATATTTGCTGGTCCCAGCAAAACGTGCGGCCCGTTTGTAGGGCAGGGCATATTGTCGAAAGCCCACCCAGCTGACCATGCCCCGTATAAAGCGGTCGCGTTCAGGCATGGATTTCAAAGCATCCACCACGAGGCGATCCATCAGACGAAAATCACCGGTATCAAAAGGAATGGGAACATTGGAGAGTTTGTTCAGGAACCGATAAAAAAGCTTGGCCGTTATTTTTTTGAAAAAAGTTTCCCCGGAGCGGTCTGTTCTGGTTCCATAAACAACCTGGTAGCCTTCGCGCCACTTGGCCAGCATCTCGAGAATGACTTCCGGAGGATCTTGCAGGTCAGCATCAATGAGCACGACCGCATCTCCCCGAGCAGCGTCAATTCCTGCGCTGACGGCCGCCTGATGACCAAAATTTCGAGCAAAGCGAAGCAGGCGGAACCGGGCGTCTTTCAAGGCTTTTTGACGCAACAGCTCACAAGTCCCGTCTTTGCTGCCATCGTCCACAAAAATCATTTCAACGCTCAGGTCCTCTATCCCTGCGCAGAATGCCTCCAGTCGCTTGAAAGTCTCTGGAAGCACTTCCTCCTCATTGTAGCAAGGAATAACAATGGATAACAAAGGTTTTCGCTGTTCGGACTTATCAATCATTCCATAGCTCCCCTCACATACTGCCTATGAGTATTGCGTTTTCAATGTCAACCTAAACATTGCCGTAGAGCGCGTTTTTGATCATAACATAGCCCTTTATCAATTCCTCAATGCCCATGTCGAGGGAGAAACGCGGCTTAAACCCCGTGGCTTCAATTTTGGCATTAGAAACAATATAGTCGCGCTGGTCCGGATCTTTCCCCAGGGGGGCCTCGAGGAAAACGAAGGAGGGCAGGTGCTTCTGGATGCGCTCGCACAGCTCTTTTTTCGACACATTGGCGTCGGAGAGGCCAACATTGTAGACTTGGCCTTTCATGGAGGCATGTTGGGCGATGGCATGCATGAAAACCGCGCTGACGTCGCGCACATGAACATAGTTGCGTTTGAAATGGCCTTCAAAAAGCACCACAAACCTGTCATGCACGGCGCGATAGACAAAGTCATTCACGAGCAAGTCTGTACGCATGCGCGGTGACATGCCAAAGACAGTGGCCAGGCGGAAGCTGATGGCTCCGGGGTGCTGCATAAAGGCTTTTTCCACCTCCACTTTTTCGACGGCATAGTGAGAAATGGGGTTTAACGGCGACTCTTCCGTGCAAAAATTATTTTCATCCCCCTTGCCATAGGCGCTGTTGGTGGTGGGCATGAACAGCATTTGCGCTTTGCTGACCAGCTTGAGCATGAGAAAGACAGCATCGCGGTTGGTAGAGGTGGCGCCGATGGGGTCTCTGGAACACAAGGGGGCGCCCACGAGTGCGGCCAGGGGGATGACAATGTCCGCCTTGGCCAGGAGGGGCTTCATGGTTTCTTCCGAGCGGATGTCCCCGCGCACAATGGAAAAGTTAGGGTTGGCACAGACATGGGCCAAACTGTTCTGCTTATACATGAAATTGTCGAGGACGGTGACTTTGTGCCCGGCTGCCAGAAGCTCCGGAACGAGAATGGAGCCGATATAGCCGGCGCCGCCTGTGACGAGAATGTTGTGAGACATGGATGTTTTTCCTTTTAGTTCAAGGTTGTTAGCTGTTGCTGCCTGGCTCTTTCATCTTTGACATAGCGCCTGCTCAGCTGTTTCAAGCATACGTCTGGCCCCTTCATGCGAAGGGTCTAACCCCACGGCGCGACTCAATTCAGGCTTGGCTTCGTGTGTGCGCTCTGTCTCTAAAAACAGGCATCCTCTGTTATAGCGAACCCAAAACTCTGAAAACCCGGCCGTCAGGGCTTTTTGGTAATATTCCAGTGCCTGGGCATATTGTTTCGATTGATGACATGCATAGGCAAGTTTATATGTAACATCCGCCAGGGAATTTTGGGTGTTCGCCAGGGAATGTTGGATATCCGCCAGGGAATTTTGGTGGAACTCATGGCATCTTCGGGTGTAGTTGATAAAAAAGTCTGTCATTTCAGGTGAATATTTTTGAGAAGGCGCTCGATAAGGCTCTTCAAGCATCTGCTTGAGGCGGGTTATGTTGCCCAGAGCTGCTTCTGAGGCTTTTTGGGCCGCCGCAGACAAAACCTGCCTGTGGCGCTCACGCTGGCGCCATAAATCATCCAGCCTGGCAGCCAGGCTATCGGCATTCAACGCCTGGATATCCAAGGCATATTCCCCCAAGCCTATGGAATCAAGAACGTTGAAGACCTTCTGGTCGTAAACGAGGCCAACCAGGGGCACCGCGTTTTTTGTTGCAAATATGGCTGAGTGCAGTCTCATGCACAGTGCCAGGTCGCAGCTGCCCATCAGCGCGGAAGCTTCGCCAGGGCGCAGATAATCCGTCAGAAGTTTATAGGGCACCGTCGGCTCAAGGGCTTTTGCCACGCGCTGCAGAACAGCCACATCATCATCGAGATTGTCACTGCTCCTCGTGTCGAAGGGCAAAAGCAAAACCCAGCCGCCATGAACACGGCAAAAGGCGTTGATCGCCTCAGCAACAGCCTTTTCAAGCACTTGTTGGTTGCCATAAAAATCCCATTGCCGGAGGACCACAGCCAGGCAGGGGCCGGGCGGTGTTGGGGATTTTCCAAAAACCCTGGCAAACTGCTCTCCTTGAATGTTTTTCAGGCGAAAAGCCGGGTCAGCCGTCACTTCCATGTTTTTGCCGCCCAAGAGCGGCAGCACTTTTAAGAGTTCGACGGATTTGCAATCTCTCAGCGTTACGGCTGAACAGGCAGCAACACCCAAGCCAATGTCCCGTTTAGCGAAATCTGATTTTATGAAGCTGGCGCCGGCGGCAAAGACCATGGCAGGCTTGCCATGGACCAGGGCCATCAGCGGCAGGCCATAAACAAGGCCGAAGCTGCCCGGATTGCTGGACGGGTTGAGCAGAAGGTTGTCGGGGTATTCAAGGTAGTCATTGAAAATGCCCCCTCCCCCCAGCAAGACGACATCGCTTTCGGCCACCGCCCGCCAGGTGGCTTGAAAATCCGTCCAGTGTACGCCTCGAACACCGAACTGGTTTTGTAACTGCTCGACGTCCAGGCCGACGACCGTAAAGGCGGCCCCAGGAAAAACCACCCGCAAATCATCCAGCATGGAAGTCAATACGGCATCATCGCCCACATTTTTAAAACCGTAATAACCTGCAATAACGATGGATTTCATAAGTGGGTTCGCAAAGAGGCTGTGTTGAGTCGCATGAGAGAGCTCATATCACATTATCCATCCTTGCCGCCACTTCGCCAATAATCAACCCATTTTTTCAATAGATTGCGCTGGGGCTTTGCTTCAGCAGGCTTTTCTTCAGGAGGTTTCACTTCAACAGGTTTCACTTCTGTCGCAGCCAATTGCTGCCGCGCTCCGTCGTGCGTGGGGTCCAATTCGTGCGCACGCATCAGGTCAGCCCTGGCTTCTTCCAGGCGGCCAAGGTCCAAAAGCAGGTTGCCACGGTTATAGCGCACCCAGAATTCGGTAAAGCCGCCTTCCAGGGCCTGTTGATAATATTCAAGGGCCTGACTGTTTTGTTTGAGCATATGGCAGGCAAAAGCCATTTTGTAAAAGATGTTAGCCGATGGTTGTTCCTCTTGGAAATTCTCCAGGCATTTTGCCAAGAAAGCCTCATAATCTCCTTGTTCAAACAATGCTTCGCCCTGAAACGGCGGAGGGTAGGTGAGGCCTGGGCGGCAGGTAGTGGGGTCCTTCACAACGGTGCAACGCGGGAAGCAATAGCGATAGTCGCCAGAACGTACTAAGGCAGTTATGTTTTTCAGTGCCGGGCCTCGCAAAATGGCTGCCAAGTCACCTTGGGCAGCATCGCCGAGGACATAATTCGGCAAGTTGAAACAAGGGCATAGCAACCCTGACGGGGTGACTGCTAAGGCTCGACCGATCACTTGACAAGCCCCGGCTTTGCCGACGAAATTATCATAGGTGATTATCTTTTCAGCCAGCCGCTTTTGAGGTTTGAACGGCAGCGAAGCCAGATAGGCTTCCTTCTCAGCCTGAAACTCTGCTCGGCAACGGGCCATAATCGCCTTTTCCTCAATATGGCTAGGGTTTTGCCAAGGCTGAATTTGAATGAAGTCTTCAAAAAAATACTTCAGTTTGAAGATTTCCTGTTCCACAGCCAAAATTTCAGGGCGCATCTCTTTGTCCACCTGAAAACGGAAAAAGGCATTGAGCCCCAATCTGGCTGCTGTTTTCGCGAAGGGCTGAACATCGTTCAATGTTTCCTCTGTTAGCACCATGCTGATGTTGTTGATGAGAGGGCGACCGGAACTCCGTTGCCGCTCCACGGCTCTGAGCAGATTGCCGTATATTTTTTCATAAATTTTCTGATAGTTACCCGTGGGGTGCACCTTTTGATAGGCCTGGGCTGTCGAAGCATTCAGGCTGTAATTGACAAGGAAGCCGTAGCGCTCCACCAAATCCAGCCAGTCGTCATCGAGCAAGACGCCGTTGGTGCCAAACAACAGGGTCATTTTGGGATAGTTGTCGCCCAAAAAAGTCAGATATTCCTTCATGCCCGGAATGACGGTTATTTCACCGCCAACGATGGCGTGGAATTGAGTGCGCTCATAGACAGGTCGCAATTTTTCATAGAGAATTTCATCGGAGGTTCGTTCCGAGGAAAAGGAAGTCTGATAGCAAAAGGAACAGCGCAGGTTGCACTGCAGAGACATGACAGAAAAGAGCAATAAATCCGGCTCACCCGAGGCGGGTGCAGGTCCGGCGATGGGCACGACAACGTCATCCAGCCCTTGGGCGCAAGTCCCCTTGTTATGTAAATTCATGGCTGCTTTCCTTGTTCTTGGGGTTTTTCATAGGTGAAGACGATGCATTCTGACGGTTGTCCCTCGATGTACCAACCGAGTGACTTATATATTTTCCTGGTGGAAGGAGAGGGGAGTGTCGCCAGAAACGCCTCGTCAATCGTATAGCGATGCACGGGAATAAGAGGATTTTCCATATAGGGGGCGTTGAAAATAGCGAGTCTTGAACTGACTTGTACTACTTTATTAATGAACTCGCCAGCGCGTTCTTTCGGAACGTGTTCGATGGTATGGCTGCAAAGGCAAATATCATATGCTTCGTCAGGGAGCTCGAAAACATCGCCTATTTTGTACGAAATGTGATCATGCAACAAGGGGCTGAAGCGAGCAAACCTGTCTTCGACATCGAGAACATCAATGGATATTTTATAGCCGGTAAAAAAAGTCCAGAACAGTTTCGCGAGGAATTCCGCGCCAGAGCCTGAGCCACCACCTACATCCAGCAACCTGAATGTTGAACCCCTGGGCTGACGGTGAAGCCATTCACCCAAGAGAGGAAGGATATCGACATAGAAGAGCGTTGTCTGGACCATACATGCGTATTTGAACCAATCGAAATCAAACTCCGCATAAACTGGATGCGGCGGGTAAGCCGCCCTGTGTGCCTTTTCCAATTCATGTTTCAGAAGCAACGCGCGATCAACTGGATTTATGGACAGCAGTTGCCTGCGAATAGCCCAAGAAACCGCGTTTCTTGCCCGCTTTTGGAGCATCGCTTTTAGATTCTGAAACATCTTCTTTTTCCTTCTTGTTTGATATCAACGAGCAAGGCGAGATTATGGGTGAGAAATCATTTGCCGAATTTTGGTTAACAACAGCTCATGGTTTGGAAGATTGCGTGAGATTGCCAATATATCGGTTTGTTCACAGCGATGTTGTTCAACCAATCTTTGAAAGAACTGCCTCAAGGAAGCGATATCTTCCGGATTTATCTCTTCCAGGCATGGTTTTGCAGGCTTCTCGGCCCCTTCAGGATATTGCCAGCAATTGAAGAGCAAAAAGCCTTTTTTATGCAAAAATTGCAAGGCATCCGCCGGGTCCACGCCTTGTCCGCGCATGGAATGCATGGTATATTCAAACACAATCGCAGGCACCTGACTTGCAATTCCTTCCAGTCCATAGAGGATGTCTGCATCAAATCCTTCCGCATCGATTTTTATGACATAGGAACGCTTATTTTCAGCTTGAGCAGAGAAATAGGTGTCCAGCCTGCAAATAGGTACCATCCGATAAAAAAAGCGATGGGGTGGAGCGCTGGTATATATTTGTGCGCTGCCGCCTTCAGTATGCCCTACCGGCAGGCTCATGACAGTATAGGAGTTTATATTTCCAACGGCCTGATTTTCCGCTATAATTCTGTCGTCTAGCTTGTTGACTTTGACATTTGCCCGCAACAACGGAAACCCCATGGCCGGTTCAAAAGCATATAACAATCCGTTTTTTGAACAGCGCCTCATCCAATCCGCCATGCGGATGGAACCGGAACCTTCTTTGGCTCCAACATCCACATAATCAAATTCTTGCCCATGATGCCATAAATGCGCCCCAGCCAGTTTCAAGAAATGAATATGGTCGGCAGGTTCGTTTAGAAAATCCTTCTCATAATAACGTGCTGCCAGAGCAGGGTCGGCTGGTTGTGGGAGGTTACCGGATTCTTGTTTTTGTCTGCGATTGTGCGTTGCTATGGTTTGATAGGCTGCATCCTCTGTATACACATAAATCAAATAATCTCCATGACGCACCAAGTCTATGGGGGTGACAACCACATGGCTCACCATTTTGTCAAGCGCTTCAAAATGGTTTGTCTTCAACTCAATATGGTTCAGCTTTGATTCAAGATGGCTTGTCTTCAAGGCGGTCTCGTTGCAAGTTGCTTCAAGACGGCTGCCCTTGAGTGCCTCGACAACGACAGGTCGCAGAAAACGAACCAACATCTTTTTGATAAATCGCTTGAATGACATAGAAATCCTTTGAAGAATTTTTAGGTTGATGTGCTGTGCATCTTCTGCAACCGGCTCTCATAAGCTGGCAATAGGGTTTCCGGGGGGCCCTGGGCCACCCATTTTCCATCCTCCACCCATACCACCTCGTCGCATCCGGCAACAGTGCTTAGCCTGTGCGCTATAATGACTGTGGTAATTTTCCCTTTGAGTTTGTTCATCGTCTCCATAATCGCCGCCTCCGTGCCCTGGTCCAAGGCGCTGGTGGCTTCGTCCAAAATGAGCAACTCTGGGTCGGCATAGAGCACTCTGGCGATGGAGACACGCTGGACCTGGCCGCCGGACAGGCCTGCTCCCCTGTCACCGAGGGGAATTAAAATGCCTTTTTCATGGGTTTCCACAATATCCAGCGCCGCCATACGGCAGGCCTCCTTCACCTTCGCTTCATCCCAGGGCTTGCCCCACTGGCTGAAGGCCACATTGTCGGCCACCGTGCCAGCCATGACATAGGGGGCTTGCGGCACATAGCCCACCTTTGTTGTGTAGGCAGACATGCCCTCCGGGCTGAGGGGCTTGCCATCCACCTTCAATTCGCCGGAAGTGGGCTGCATGAGTCCGCTGAGCAGCCCCGCCAGCGTGCTTTTGCCCGCTCCCGAGGGGCCAATAATGCCAATTTGTGAGCCCTTGGGAATGCGCAAAGAAAATTCGCGCAAAATCTCCTGCCCGGCATTGGGGTAGCGAAAAGACACATTTTCCAAAGTGATGGCGTCTTCGAAGCGATAGTCCGGGTCCGGAGGAGGAGGCGGGGAGAGAGGGTTTTTGCTCACCAGCTCCAGGCGCTCCAGGCAATAGCTTGTCATGGGCCGAATTCCCCGCGCGGTGATGATGCATGCAAGGGCGCGGTTGAACAGGGGCAAAACACGCCAGGAGGTGAGCATAATCATCACCAGCACTCCGGCAATCTCCGACATGGGTGCGTCATAGAGTTTCATCATCGTCCATAAGGTGGCAGGGATGACGGCGAAACCAAAGACTTCGAGCACCCCGGGGGGAATGCTTGGGGCGACGGAGAGGAAGGCGCGGCTTTTGGTGCCACCCAGGCAAGCCTCGGAGAATTTATGAAAAAACATGGGTTGTTGGCGATAAATCAGCACCTCGCGAATGCCGTTGACGGCGTTCAGCGTGGCTCGGGTTTCTTCTGCCCCACAATGCGCCGTGGTACTTCCGGCTTTGTCGATGGAATTTTTGATGGCGCGATAGAGGCTGAAGGCCAAAAAACCGACGACGAGCAGTGTCCCCAGAATAACCCCGGGCGTTGCCTGAATCAGAATGACAAACAGCGCAATGGAGGTGATTCCATAGGTGTAGACATTCATCAGGTGAATCATCATATTTCCTAAGTGCGAGCGCCAGCCGATGGCCTGACACAGGGAATTGCTGTCTCCGGAGAGGTGAGCAATGTAGGGGCTATAGAGGTATTGATGCAAAATGCGCTGCCCGCCCTCCAGGCTGATGTATTCACCCAGGCGGCTGGTGACGGTGCCGACAAAAGCAGCCATGCTGTTTTTGCACAGCGTCAGGAAAACCACACTGAGAGAGGCCACGAGGGTGAGGTTGCGCACGTCGTTGAAATAGTCCCGCAAAAACGGTGCCAGTTTGAGGAGTGCGCGGCCTGGAGCTGAGGCCAGCACGCCCTCGGGCGCGCCCACGCTCATGGCCAGGAAGGAAAGAGAGAGGATACTGAAGACTTCGAGGACGGCCAACACAAACATCAACCCGAAGGCCCCCAGAATGCGTGCGCGGAGCCGTCGTGGCATGAGACGATAAATGCGCAGCAAGTCCGCCACAAAAATGTTGTAGATTCCCTTCAGCATGCTTGAGCTCCGCTTGTGGCTTCCGCCGGGCCGGACGGCTGGCCGAACAGGGTTTCCACCAGCAACTTTGGACTAAAACGCCAGGCATTCGACAAGAGGTATTTTGAAATCGCCTCAGAAAAACCGGCTTGGTTTTTCGCAATGCGCTCTGCCGCGGCCGGTACTTCGCCCAGGGTTTCCACGCAAAGGCCAATGGATAAGCCTTCCGTTGCGGCCTGTTGGATGAGCTTGGCCATCCATGTCCCCGAAAAAACGATGGAGGGGATGCCAAGGTGCAAGGCTTCCACAAAAATGCCGGAAGAGCTGGCGGCATATTTGGGGGAGGCGTGCAAAGCCAGAGCGCAATCCAGGCCGGCGAAGCAGGCGGCATAAGCGGTGGCATCCAGAGGGCCGGGCAACAGGCAAAGCTTCAGGGCCGCCGGGAGGGGGGCTGTCTTTTGGGCATAGTCTTCCAAGAGGGCAGTGAGGGCGCGTGTTTCCAAAGCCCCTCCCCTCGCCTCTGTTTGGACGACCAGCTCCAGGGGCCTTGCCCCCAGGCGTGCAGGCAAAACCCCCAACAATGTCGGCAGGCAAGCAAAACCTTTTTCCATGCGCGGGGGGCCCAGCATCCCCAGGCGGAAGCTTTCATGGCTGAGGTCCGCGGGGGGCTTTTCAAGGAGAAAGGGCACAGGGAGGGTTTTAAATTGTTCAGGCAGCTTGGCAAGAGATGTAAATGCGGCGGACAAGGCTTCAGTGTCCGCGTACATGCGCACATGGCCGAGCGCCCCCTGCTGGTGCAGCATTTGGGCAAAACGCTCCAGGCTGAGTACCCGCGAGCACGTCCTCTCGGGGAGATGGCGGAACAGCAGGTGCAGCGTGAGGGCATGCGCTCGGGCCTGCAGGAACCCCCGCAGGCTTTGCAGGCAGAAGAGCTCCTCTATGCCGGCATTCTGAAAGAAAATATGCAGCTTGCAGTTTTGCGCGCAGCGGGCCTTGACCAGCCTGCGCACAGAGCGGCACAAGTCCAGGGCCCGCAAGCGCTTGGCGAGTACAAACGGCAGTTTTACCGGCGCCCAGCGGTCTTCGGCCTCAAAGCGAAAGTCGAGGGGAAGGGGCTCAACCGATTGAGAGGACTTAAGTTTTCCAAGCAAAGGACTCAGCCGGGCCTGGAGGTTATGCAGGCGAAAAAGGTTCAGCGAGGCATGCACCTGAGCGTATTCATGGGCATGGGGCTTGGCGCGGAAACTTCTGTCGGCAAAAATTTCAATCCGCTCAAAAAAGGGGCTTGCCACCCTCGCCAGAAGCAAATTATAGGCCAGGGAATGCCCGCCCTTTCCTGTCAAGGTGGGGTCCACTATGGACAATATGCGCTCTGTGCGCTGAATGTCTGCAGGGCGGCGGGCGGAAAACATGCTTTATTTCATTTCGCTGATGAAGCGCAATACCGTGCTCCTCGAGTCCGGGAGTTGAATATAGCTGCTGGCCTTTTCCGTCGAGACTTCATAGCGCACAAGACGGCTGTCCGGCTGTACTTTGCATTCGCGGCCCGCCGCCGCCACCGCCTCCTGGAGCTTTACCACCCCCTGGCCGCAGACATTGATGGTGGTGTTGGCCACTCCCTGCTCATAGAGCGACCAGATAAGCCGGGCCGAATCATCCGTATGCAAAAATTGCAATTCACTTTTCGGATTTAGCCACAAAGGCCCGCCGCTCAAAATATCGAAGATGGCGTTTTTCTTGAGTCCCGGGCCGACAAAGCCGCCTTGGCGCACAATCAGCCAGCGAGGGCAGGCATGCTGAATGCATTGTTCCGCCAGGAGTTTGTGAAAACCATAAGGCGACTGACGGTGAAGCTCAATGGGCAGCTCTTCCTGGGTTGTCAAAGGGCTGGAGCAGTCCGGATAGACATCGCAGGAGGAGAGGTGGATATAGAAGCCGGCCTTGAAGTCTTCGAGGCTGGCCCTTGTACTGCGTACATTGGCTTCAAAATCCTTGAGCGGCTCCCGAGTGGCCAATATTTTGCTGGAATTGCCATTGGCATTCACAAAGACTTCGCAGGAGCTGCCAACAAAGTCCTGATAATTCTCGAGGGTTATCACCTGGTGCTTCAGGCCAAGCCGCCCAAACAAGCGGGAAAAAGCGGAGCCGACGAAGCCGTTTCCTCCGAGGATATAAATCATCTTTCTCTCCTTGACGGCTTCACAAACGCAGGCCGTCGCTGCGGGATTCATAATGGGCCTTCAACCAGGCAATGGTTTTGGCCAAGCCTTCAGCCAAGGAGGTGGGGCAAGAAAGCCCCAGGCTGCGAAGGCGGGTGACGTCAAAAATTTTCACCATTTGGCCGTCCGGTTTGCTTGTGTCCCATTGAATATTTCCCTCAAAACCCATGGTAGACTTGAGGGTCTCAGCCAGCTCGCGGATGGCAATGGCCGTTCCCGTGGAAATATTCACTGGCTCCACAGAGTCATATTCCTCAATGAAATAGGGGATAAGCGCTGCCACATCCCCCGCATACACAAAGTCTCGCTGGGGCGCCCCCGTGCCCCACATGACAATTTCTTTTGCCCCGGCTTTCTTTTCCTCATAATAGCGGCGGATAAAAGCGGGGACGACATGGGACTCGCTGTTGCGGAAATTGTCATATTCTCCATACATGTTGCCGGGAATGATGACGGAGGTTTTGAGGCCATGCTGGGTGCGGTAACTGCGGGAGGCCACAATGCCCATTTTTTTGGCCGCGGAGTAGCCCGCGCTTTCGTCCTGTGGATAGCCTTGCCACATTTGGCCCTCGTCAATGGGGGAGGTGGCGGTGGCCGGATAGCTGCAGCCGCCCATGGGGTAGACGAGTTTTTTCAGTTTGCCATAGCGGGCGGCTTCTTCAAAAACCAAAGCCTGCATGAGGAGGTTGATGAAATAAAAATCCGCCGGTTTTGTGCGGTTGACGCCGATGCCGCCGGAATAGGCGGCCAGGTGCACCAGGACATCCGGCTGGGTTTTGGCAAACATGTGGCGGACTTGGCTTCTGTCCAGCAAGTCATAGTCTTTGGAAGAGAGCGCGAGCACGTTTTCAGTGCCATAGCGCGATTGCAATACGGGAACGGTGTGGCGGCCCAAAAAACCGCTGGCGCCGGTTATGACGAGTTTCATATTTTCATTCCTTCGCTTGTGGCTGGTTGCGGTGGACCCTCATATAGAAATGTCCCATGACACCATAAAATATGAAATCAAATTTGAATTGCGGATTGCGCCCGCTCCATTCAACGAATGCTTTTGTTTCGCCTTTGTTCAAGTCATATGTCCAGTCATCAAAAACCAAGACAGCTCTGTCAACCAATCTGGTTGTCAAGTATTCCAGACATTCAACTGTTGGTTGGTATAAGTCACAATCTATCCTTGCATACGCGACTTCTTTGATGCTCAACGCTTGCTCCTGCTGAAGACTGTCTTTAAACCAACCTTTAATGAGGTGGACATCTTGACGTGTGTCTGCATGGAGATATTTTACCACTTCATCAAAGTTTGCAGCATATTGCCCTGCATGCCAGCATGACAAGTCATGTTGCCGGCTGGGGGTGGAAAGTCCTTCAAAGCTGTCAAAACCATAAATGTCACGGTTTAACAGTATTTTGTCGCATATGTCGACAATGTATTTGAGGTTCTGCCCTTGAAAAACACCAAACTCGATGACAGAACCTGAAATGTTTTCTTCCTGGATTTTTTTCAGCAATTGTTCAACCACTCCAAGCTCATAGGCAATGATGCTGTCCTTGATGGGCTTTGCCTTGGGATCGCAGATGTCTGCGCTGCTGGCCAATTGGCTTGTGGGGGCGTTGAAGTTGTTGTGGATGCTTTGCGCAGCCCAACGATTATATGCTTCTAAACCTTCCCCAAATGATGAAACGAATTTTGTCTTTTGCGCCTCTTTTGTCTCTGGCGCCTCTTTTGTATTTGCAGATGTCGTCTTCAATATCTTTTTTAAAAATCCCATGGCTTCACTCACTTTTCTTTAAGACTCGCCGCCGAAGGCAACAGCTTTGTCAGCTTGCTAAACTGTAGCTCCCAGTCACATTCTTCCACCATGGCTCGACGGCATCCTTCGACCATGTCTCGATAAGTCCCTGTGTTGAAAATCTGTTTGGCTTTTACCAGGGTGTCGACAAAGCTTTCCACAGACCAATCCGGCATGATGAGGCCGCAGTTATATTTGGCCGTCAATTCCAGACAAAGCGGATGCGGGCCGCTGATGAAAGGCACGCCGCAGACCAGGGAGTCATAGAGTTTATTGGGTGCGCAATAGTAGGTATCATCATAATCCGGCGACCAGAGGATGAGGGAATAGGCGTATTTCCCCAAAAGGCTGAAGAAGGAGTCGTCGGATGGTATGTATCCGTAATAGTTGACGGACTTTGATTTTTTGAACAGCTCAAAATAGGGGCCGCCAGAACCAAAAACATCGATGGGGAACTTGGCGACTTTGTCTTCAAGCAGCCATCTTGTATGGGTTCTCTCCCAAAAACCTCCTGCATAAATGAAGCGCCCGTTGCGCTCGGCAGCGGGAAGCTGTTGCGGCTGTTGCTTGAATTTTCTGCTGTTATGCATGACAAATGGCACAGCCTTGGATTTATCCAAGCCCAGGCGCGGCCATTCCAGCAAAGCGCGATTTTTTTCAGGGAAAATGACACAGTCTATGGCATGAGCCATGGTTTTTACCACAGCCTGGTGGTAGAAGCCTCCCAATTCCAGGTGATAAAGAACAATGAATTTGGGCTTATGCGCGGCATTTTTCAAATAAAGCAAGGCCGAAAGATTTGTCACCACCAGAATATCCGGTCTGAATTTTTCCATGACCTCGACAGCCTGGCTTCCATATCTGGCAGCCTTGAAAATGGAAAAAAAGCGTTTTGTTGGATAGTCGGCTGTGAAGACATAGTCTATTTTCACATCGTCGCTCAAAAAATCAGGCCGCGTCACCGGGCGATAATTTTCATCGACGGCCAAAAAAGAGACATCGGCTTGATAATGGTGCCGCATCGATTCAGCGAGGCTGGGAATTTGCGGCGAACCATAACCCACGGACAAGTCCGACCAAAACATGATTTTCGGCCGAGGGGAGTTGCTGGGTGTTTGGGGCCCGCCCGTTTCACTCAATTGGCTTACGAGGCGCTCAGGGTTAAACAAGGGCCAGGTTTCAGCCGAGATTTTTCTCATTGTTTGACGGTGAGTTTCATGGAACTCCGCCAAATCCCGCATGCAGCCTGCCAAGTCATGTGAATCTTCATAAATGCCCACCCCCACCCCTCTGGGCCAGGAAGCATGGGTTTCAAGCAGAGAAAGCTCTATGGGCAAGCCCGAGGCCAGGTTTTCCGGTTTTGGAGAAAAGCTGAGGGTTAGTCGATGCATCTCACCGTGAAAACCCATCAACGCGCAGCCGGGGGAACCTTTTTCCAGGGCCACAGTCTGTGTTTGGCTGCTGAGGTAAACATTCTTGGAGTCATAATTTTTAATTTCTACCCTCAGGAATTGACTGCCATGGAAAGAGAGCGGCCAGGAAATTTTGATATATTTTTTGGCGGCTGAAGGTTTTTCCTTGGAGTCTGAATGCGCACTGCTGGAGAAAGTATGACCGGACAACAGCTTTCCAATGCTGACTTTGAAAGTTGCCACAACGGAAACAGCATCTGATTCGCTCAAACGCCTGAAATATTCTTGGCGAAACTTTTCAGCCTGTCTGGCCATAGACGTTCCTGCCGGAACAAGACAGGGAACGCCCGCGGCCAAAGCCTCGGCAAAAATTCCGGATGAACGCGCTTGATAATTTTCCGGCTTATAGGGAACAATCACCATCCCGGCTGACTGTATCAGGCGATGATATTCATTGGCCGACAAAGGGCCCGGCATGAGCTGAACACCGGTTTCCGCCTGTGTTTCACGCAGCTTATCCAGTGCCCGGCTGCTTTCTTTTTCTCCCCCGGGGATGTTGAAATTGCTTTGGCAGACATAGCGCAGGCGCTTGCTTTTGATTAAATCCAAAGTTTGCCGCATGAGTGCGGGCAGCAGGGGAAAGCCCTTTTCGTCGCGCGCGTCGCCCAGGTAAAGCGCTGTCAGGGGCTTTGTCGGGGTTTGCGGTGCGTGCAATTCAGGCGCTACGGGAATGACGGCTGTTTTTACAGCGTATACTCCCAGCGTGTTATAGTCAGCTGTCAATTCGTCTGTGTCTGTAAAAAAGGCGATATCCGTCCGGAAACCATGCAGGCGTATGGAATATAAGGTTTTTCGCCAAGGGCGAAACACGGCCTGCTTTTTGGCAGCTGTGAGACTGGAAACGCGCCTGCCTTCAACCAAGTCCCGGCGGAACAAAATCCGCCAGCGCAGCTTTTGCGCCATGGGAACTTTCCTGAGGACCCTGTCGAGAGCTTTGAGTTCTGTCAAGCTGGCTGTGGGAACAAATACCAAGTCACCGGGTTGAAACAGCTTTTTGGACAGCAACTTCTTCAAATCCGAGGCGAAAGCAGGTTTTCTTAGGGACTGCCACACATAAGACAGCAGTATGAGTGCCAGAAAGGGTGGCCCAGCCAAAAGCACAGCGATGGTTGCCCCCAGGACTTTGGCGGCTTTCACAAAAAGCCTGAAAAACAGACTGAATATTTTATTGTGTTTTGCTCGTGCCCATATGCGGCGAACAAAGTGAGTTCTTGAAGCACTGATTTCATCGGCCGTCTGTGTCCCCATCAGTTTCAAAAGCAAGCCGGTGAACAAGCGATTGAGAATGACCCCTTTCAAAAAAAACCAACATGCTGATTTTAAGGATTTTTTTATTGAGAGCACTTGTCTTTTGACATAGCGCGCAAAGCTCAACGAGGATTCAAAAAAATCACGATGAAAGCAGGCAATGACGGGGTGGCGGCTGAGGTGGGAGTTTGGTGCGAAGGCTTTGTTGCTGACGAGGAGAGTTTCAAAGCCGCTGTTTTTGGCCGCGTCCAAAACCCTGTCGGCATATTCCAGGTAGTGCCCGCCTTGTTGTTTAATGGACGGATCTATAAGAACAAACTTTTTCATGCCGCCCCACTCGACAATGTAAAGTGAAATTCCTTCATCTCTCGCTTCTCCTTTGCCCCCAAAAACACAGCCATGGCGTCCACAGCTCGTACAGCAGCCAATCCATCGCCGAAGGGGGAACCACCTTGAGCCATATGGGTGTAAACAAACGCATTGTCCAGCAAGCTATGGATGTCTTTTTTTATGTTTGCCGGGTCCGTACCTGACAACTTGGCAACGCCTGCTGTTATAGCCTCGTTGCGTTCCGTAACCTCTCTCATGACCAGAATGGGTTTATTTAAAGCAGGCGCTTCCTCTTGGATGCCGCCCGAATCACTAACAACCACATATGAATTTTGAAGAGCAGCTACAAATTCTAAATAGTCTAATGGGTTTACAAGGTGTATTCTGTCTTGGTTCGACAGAATTTTATGAGCAGCATTCTTCACCTGAGGGTTATGGTGGACTGGATATAAAATTTCTATATCCGTCCTTTCTTGAACGAGTTCATTCAGCATACAGAAAATATTTTCCAATGGTTTCCCAAGGTTTTCCCTTCTGTGTGCGGTGAGCAATAAGAGCTTATTGTTCTTGTCGCAAGGATATGGGCATTGTTTGGCTATATTTTTAGCATAATATAGGGCATCTATCACCGTATTCCCCGTGACGGTTATTCTATCTTCTGAAATCCCTTCTGCCATCAGCGCTTTTTTTGCGGACAATGTAGGGGCTAAATGCAGGGAAGTCGCGAGGGATGCCACTCTTCTGTTGAATTCTTCTGGAAACGGGTTTTGCATGTCATTCGAGCGCAAACCTGCTTCAAGGTGTATGAAAGGAATATGCAAATAAAAACATATGCATGCCGCTGCCATCACCGTCGTTGTATCTCCCTGTGACAAGACTGCATCAGGGTTTTCTTTTTGTATGGCGTTTTCTAAGGTGCCAAATAAGCTTGATGTCAGCGATGAGAGCGATTGTCCTTCTTTCATGACAGACAATTCAAAATCCGGCTCTAAATTGAATACTTTTAGCTGTTGTCTCAATATGTCTACATGCTGGCCGCTTGTGATTAAAATGGGATTGGCCCATTTGCTTTTTTTAAGTTCATACATCAGCGGCGCAATCTTTATTATTTCCGGGCGAGTTCCGGCAATCATAACGATTTTGAAGGGAGATTGGCGCATGGATGATATTCCTTTGAGTTTATTCATTTGCTATGCACGATAATAAACCACTTGGCTGCCACCGCTTTCAAACCTGAAGGGGACATGAATCAGGTTCGACAGCACACTGCGCACGAAGGCCTGCTTTTCCGGTTGCACAAAGAGGAGCAAAAAACCGCCTCCGCCTGCACCCAGCAGCTTGCCGCCAAGGGCGCCGGAAGCGCGCGCCGCTTCATAAATGTGGTCTATATGTGACGTGCTCACGCTGTCAGAGAGCGAACGTTTGTGCAGCCAGGCCTGGTGCAAAAGCTCCCCGAAGGCTGTGAGCTCTTTCCCAAAGACAAGAATCTCCACAGCCTCGTCCACCATCGCGCGCATGGCATGGAGCTGTTTTTCCTTGGCAGCGAAGTTGGCAACTTTGGATTTGGCCACCTCGGAAGCAATGCGGGAAAAGCCGGTGAAAAACAGCATCAGATGGGAGCCGAATTCTTTTTTGCGCTCGGCGGGCAAAATCAGCGGCTCCACAGTGAAATTCCCATCTTTTTTGAAGTGCAGAATGTTGAGCCCACCATAGGCCGCCGCCACCTGGTCCTGATAGCCCACGGTTTCGCCGAGCACTTGTTGCTCATAGCGGGTGCTTTCTTCGGCCAACCACTTGGGCGTCACCCGGCGCCCGCGCAAACCTTCCATCGCGTGAAGCAGCCCGACGACGAAGGAGGAGCTGGAGCCCAAACCGGAGCGCGCAGGCAAATCCGCATCGCAATGAATCTCCAGGCCGTTGCCGTCCTGATAGGCCCTGAGCACTTCGCGTATGGCCGGATGCTCTATCTCATCCACCGCCGTGACATGCTCAAGGCGTGAATAAACAATGCGGTATTTATGGTCAAAAAAGGGTGGCAGATGGCGGCACGAAACGTAGCAATATTTGTCGATGCTGGTCGACAGCACTGCACCGCCGTGTTTTTCCACCCAAGTTGGATAGTCCGTGCCGCCGCCGAAAAAAGACACCCGAAAAGGTGTGCGTGAAATAATCATATGGACGCCTCACAAGTCCTGGACATTTCCCAATAACATCACATTTTTGCTTGTGTTTTTCTTGGTGGATTCACACAACATGGGGCACCCTTAAACGCAATCTGACAAAAATACAAGCGCTATTGCTGCAAAGGGCTGTGGGTGTTGTTTGTTTTTTTCGAAATGCAGGCAGTGGCCCCCATGAGCTTCCAGTTGAGCTAGAAACCCTGTGCACTTCCAGAGAACCCCATGACAGAGCCCACACTCATTTGCCCAAATTGCACGACGGAAATTCGCTTGACGGAGTCTCTGGCTGCGCCGCTGGTTGCTGACATGCGCCAGCAGTTTGAAAGGAAACTTGCGAAGCAGGAAGAAGACATTGGCTTGCGCGAGCAGAGCATTCTCGAAAAAGAAAAACAAATCGCGAAGGCCAGGCACAACATAGAGGAGCAAGTGCTTGTGCGTTTGAATGAAGAACGTACCCAGCTTCTGCAGGAAGCGTCGCAAAAAGCAAAACTGGGTTGGGCTTTGGAGTTTGAAAAAAAAACACAAGAGGTGGAGGCGTTGCAGGCGGTGCTTTCGGCGCAGAATGAAAAACTCACACAGGCGCAAAAGACGCAGGCAGAATTCATGAAAAAGCAACGGGAGCTTGAAGATGCCAGAAGAGAAGTCGAGCTCACCGTCGAAAAACGCATTGCATCTGAGTTGGAGAAGGTGCGCTCTTTAGCGCAGAAGGAAACAGAAGAAGGTTTCAAAATGAAGGCGATGGAGAGGGAACAACTCATCGCTTCCATGCAGCAGAAAATAGCGGAGTTGAAGCAGAAGGTGGAGCAAGGCTCCCAGCAGCTGCAAGGGGAAGTCCAGGAGTTGGAGCTGGAGAAGTTATTGAGAGAGGCCTTTCCTCTGGACACCATCCAACCTGTCCCCAAAGGCGAATTCGGTGGAGATGTGTTGCAATGCGTTTTTAGTCAAAATGGCCAGGCTTGCGGCAGCATTCTCTGGGAAACCAAGCGCACGAAGAATTGGCATGAAGCCTGGCTTTCGAAATTACGGGACGACCAGCGCGCGGCAAAAGCAGAAGTGGCGGTGTTGGTGAGCCAAGTCCTCCCGAAGAGTGTTGAGGTTTTTGACTTTGTGGAGGGCATTTGGATTTCAGCTCCACGCGTGGCACTTCCTTTGGCAACGAGTTTGCGCCACGCCTTGCTTCAAGTCGGCATGGCTCAGCAAGCCTCGGAGGGGCAACAGACGAAGACAGAAATGGTCTACCAATACCTCACGGGCTCCGGTTTTCGCCAACGCATCGAAGCCATTGTCGAGGCATTCTCGTTGATGCAGGAGGATTTGGACAAAGAGCGCAAAGCAATGCTGAAGCAATGGGCCAAACGCGAAACGCAAATCAACAAAGTGGTTGAGGCCACCCTGGGAATGTATGGCGACTTGCAAGGCATAGCTGGCAAGTCCATGCAAGAGATTGAAGGCCTGGAGTTCCCGGCTTTGGAAGATGGCTCATGAGCTGCAAGCTGAGGCCCACAAAAAAGCCGACCCCAAAAACCAAGGCCGGCTTTCAAACAAGCACCTGAGAAAAACTATTCCAGAAGACTGCGCAACATCCACGCTGTCTTCTCATGAAACTGCATGCGCTGCGTCAACAAGTCGCATGTGGCCTGGTCGCCCGCGCTCTCCGGAGCTTTGAATGCCTGGCGGGCTGTACGCACAACGGCCTCGTGAGCTTCCACCAGGTTTCGAATCATACCTTGCGCGTTGGGAACGCTGCTTTCTTCTTGGATGACAGAAAGCTCCATGAATTGCTTAAAAGTCCCCGGCGCCATGAAACCCAGAGAGCGAATGCGCTCAGCGATGACATCCACTGCAAGCGCAAGCTCGTTATAGTGGGTTTCAAACATGAGGTGCAGCGTTTGAAACATGGGTCCCGTCACGTTCCAATGGTAGTTGTGCGTCTTTAAATACAGCGTATATGAATCCGCCAGCACGCGCGAAAGGCCGCCGGCAATTTCTTTTCGTTGGTCGTCTGCAATGCCAATGTTGATGCTCATGGGTGCCTCCTCAAAATATTTCAAAGCCCTCTTTCTAAACACGCCTCAACGGGAAGTCGAATGCTTTTGACTTGGCCTGCGGTTATCAGAGTCAAAAGGTGTGGTTGTTTGTCGCCAGCTGAAAAGAAGCCCATGGGGGGCTTGCCCAAAGAGAGCGAAGAATGGAAACAAAACTCAAGTAAGGGAGAGTTTGTTGCAGCTTTGCCACGAAAATGTAACAGCTAAAGCATAGTGAAGGCTTCACATGGCTCACATACTGCTCATAGAAGACGAAGCGGATTTGCAAAAAATTCTTGAATTCAACTTGCGCCAGGCTGGCCATGAGGTTTCTTCTTCGCTGTGTGGACGTCAGGGAATGCAGCTTGCGCGCGAGCGCTCTCCGGAGCTGATTGTTTTGGATTTGATGTTGCCTGACATGGCAGGCACGGAAGTTTGCAAACTTCTCAAGAAGGAGTCTTCAACTCAAGCCATTCCGATTGTAATGTTGACGGCGAAGGGGGAGGAGATTGACAGAATTCTCGGGTTTGAATTGGGGGCGGACGACTACCTCACAAAGCCCTTCAGCGTCCGGGAGTTGTTGCTTCGCATCGACGCTATTTTGCGAAGGGCTCGAGGAGAGGGGGCAACCCGGATGCCCATTCGGTTTGGGAGGCTGCGTGTGGAGCGGGAGGCGCACAGGGTTTTTGTCGATGGCGAAGAGATAGGGTTGACGGCCATTGAATTCAGGCTGCTGACAACGTTGTATGAGCGCAAAAACCGCGTGCAAAGCCGAACATCTCTTTTGGACAATGTCTGGGGAATCGACGCGAACATTACGACAAGGACTGTGGACACGCATGTCAAGCGGTTGCGCGAAAAACTGGGGCCAGCCGGTGAATACATAGAAACCATTCGTGGCGTCGGCTATCGCTTTGCAGAGTTTCCCAAAGAGGACACTTTGTGAAGCTGGGCATACGCTCCAAGTTGTTTTTGATGATTGTTGGCCTCATGCTCATTTCATCTCTTGTTGCCAACACTTTCCTTTCCCGGCTGCTGGATGAGGATTTAACAGCTCGAATTCGGGATGATTTGTTGGTCCGTCTGAGTTTTCTAGAAAGAGAAGCGTCGGCTTTTGAGGCAGGTTTTGAAGAGCGGATGAAGTGGAAGTCCCTTGCGGATGAGTTAAGTCATCGCGGAGGAGGACGCATCACCCTTCTTCTGAAAGAGGGGAAGGTTCTGGGCGACTCCGGAATTGAGGCCGGTGACATTGCGCACTTAGAAAACCATGCCGACCGTCTGGAAGTGCAGCAGGCTTTTTCGAATGGGCATGGCTCTGACATACGTTGGAGCAGCACTCTGAAACAGCGGATGATTTATGTGGCCATTCCATTCCAAAGAGAAGGCGCCGTGGTTGGTGTCGTTCGTTTTGCAAAACCGCTTTCTGAGGTGGAAGCCGCGCTTTTGAGTTTGCGAAAATCCATTTTAAGTGCAGCCGGAATTGCTCTGCTGGTTTCTGTTTTGTTGACGTTTCTTTTGTCTTTTTGGATGTCAAAAAATGTCCGACGGTTGATTGTCTCGGCAAGAAAAATGGCTTTGGGAAATTTGGCTGAGCGGACACACATAGAGGGCCGCGATGAGCTTGCCGAGCTCGGCCGTGTGCTCAACCAGCTTGCAAGCGAGCTTCAAAGTGCACTGGGTGCACTGAGAAAAGAAAGAGACTTAATGAATCGGGTTTTGGAGGGGATGCAGGAGGGTGTTTTATTGCTTGGCAAGGATGGGCACGTGGTATTCGCGAATGCGGCATTGCGTCATTTGTTTCAGTTGAGCGTGGATGTGACAGGGAAGACGCAGCTTGAGCTCATCCGCAATGCAACATTGAAGAGGATGATTGACGAAGCCAAGTTTTCCATGGGACCGGTTTCCGCTGAGCTTAGCATTGCTTCTCGACGCTTGTTGGTGCATGCGTCTGCATTCCAAGGCGAGCCCCAGGGAATGTTGGCTGTCTTCGTGGATGTCACAAACTTGCGTCGTCTTGAAACTTTGCGAAGAGATTTTGTCGCGAATGTTTCGCATGAGCTTCGCACGCCCATTGCCGCCGTGCGCTCAGCAGCAGAAACTCTGCGAAGGACGATGGAAGTCCAGCCGGAACTTGCGGATGAGTTTGTCGGCATTATTGAGCGAAACACGGAGCGCCTGCATCAGCTTGTTGAAGACTTGCTCGACTTGTCTCACATTGAATCCAGAGAGTTTCATTTGACGCTGGAGGAGGTTGATTTGAAAGACAGCATTTCGCAGGCGCTGCGGATGTTTCAAAAACAAGCCGATGCCAGGAAGTTGCGTTTCTCAACGTCCATTCCGGAAGGCACGCCGCTTGTCTGCGCCGACAAAAGAAGGTTGGAGCAGGTGCTCTCCAACCTTTTGGACAATGCGATAAAATATGGCGCCGAAAACACGCTCATTCACATTGAGGTTGAACCCTTCAATGAATTTGTGCGTGTGGCGGTAAGAGACTCAGGACAGGGCATTGAAGCCAAACACTTCTCTCGTCTGTTTGAGCGTTTCTACCGCGTGGATGCCGGGCGCTCGCGTGAAGTGGGTGGAACCGGACTCGGACTGTCCATCGTCAAACACCTTGTGGAAGCCATGCATGGGTGGGTTTTGGTTGAAAGCACACTGGGCAAGGGCTCCACTTTTTATTTTACCTTGCCTACGGCATAAACTTTTGCCGCGAAAACTTTGCTTTTTTGTCACCGCATTGTCACACGCTGGGCGCATACGTCGCCCGTCAAAAAACGAGAAATATATGCAAAACTGGAAAAGCCTGCTTTGCAGCACAGCCATGGTTGTTTTGTGCAGTGCGATGACGGCAAGCGCTCAAAACGAAGGGGAGCAAGAAGTTTCAGAAACCTCCTTTGAAAATTTTCCTTCAGAGCCGCCAGAGCCAGCAGAAGCCCCCGCACCCTTGCCTGCCAAACCCCCGCCGCCTGTGTTGACTTCTTCGCCTGCAGTTGCTTCGGATGACCAACCTTGGCCAAGGCAGATGCGTGTTGGGACGGAAGGTTTTTTTCGCCCGGGAATTTTGTTGCAGGGTTGGTTTTTTGCAGAGCGCGCAGAGAAAACGACAACAACATTTCGCATGCGCCGTGCAGAGCTTCGCGCAAGAGGGGAGATTGTTCCCGAATGGGTGGGGTATTCGGTGATGGTAGATGCATCCAGGCGGGGGTCTACGAGCCTTCTTCAGGACTTGTTTATCACCGTGAAGAGCCCCTATGCCGATGTTTCGCTCGGGCAATTTAAAACCCCCGTGAGCTGGGAAGGCTACAATTCCTCTTCGAGGATTCTCTTTCCGGAGCGCTCTTTGGTTTCAAGAGAATTCGGCAACTGGAGAGACTTGGGGATTCGACTTTCAAAAAGCTTTCAACACTTTGGTTATTTTGCCGGGGTTTTCAACGGTACAGGCACAGACGTTTTGGATGTCGACAATGCCAAAGACGCGGCATTGAGGCTTGAAGCCTATCTGACCGAAGGACTTGTCATCGCGGGCCTTGCCTATATGACGGTTGGAAACCGAAGGGCCGCTGCCAAAGACAGATATGAAGTGGACCTGCGCTTTGAGCGAGGTCCCTTCTTATTTCAATCCGAATACATTCGTGCGCGCAACCGGCAAGACTCGGCTTTGGCAGTCAATGGGCATGGATTTTATGGCGCTGTTGCATGGACATTCTGGGAAGTGCTGCAGCCTTGTTTTCGCGTTGGCTATATGGACCCGGACATTCGTGTGAAGTCAGCTTCAGGCAAGAGCAACAGAGTTTGGCAAGTGGATGCAGGACTCAACTATTATGTGAAAAAGCACGAGATGAAGTTTCAGCTCGCCTATGGCCGGTTTCAACACAAGACGCTCAAGCCGAGCAATGAATTCATTCTTGCAGGACAAGTGGCCTTTTGAGTGGGCGTCACATCCATTTTGCAGCGCCGCCATCAAAATGTCACAGGCCTGAAATAGCAGGTGCTCGAAATGAACAAAACAATGCGCGCAGCTGTTTGTATTGCGATGGCCACTGTTGGAATTTCCACAGGCTGCAAACCTTCAGACTCGGTGGGTGACACACACTCCAACAGGTTGAAGAAAAATGAGAAGAGAATAGAGATTCAGGGGGCGGGGGCGACTTTCCCTTTTCCTCTTTATTCCAAATGGGTGGCGGAATACCAAAAGGTGGATCCTCGCATTCGCATCAACTACCAATCCACCGGCTCAGGTGGAGGGATTCGGCAGATTACAGAAAGAGTCATCGACTTTGGTGCAACGGATGCGCCGATGACAGAAGAAGAGCTTGCCAAGGTTTCTGGAAAAATCCTTCACATTCCCACGGCGCTTGGAGCTGTGGTGCTTGCATATAACCTGCCAGGTGTTTCCAAGCTGAACCTTTCTCCCGAAGTGGTGGCGGGCATTTTTCTTGGGGAGATTAAAAATTGGAATGACCCAGCCATTGCCCGGCTGAATTCTGGCGCTGCATTGCCAAACCGGCCCATCGCTGTTGTCTACAGGACAGATGGCAGTGGAACGACAGCCGTATTCACTGAATACCTTTCCAAGGTGAATGCTTCATGGAAAGAAAAAGTGGGCGCGGGAAAGAGCGTGAGGTTTCCCGTCGGCTTGGGAGCAAAAGGCAACGAAGGTGTTTCGGGGCAAATGAAAATAACACCTGGAAGCATGGGCTATGTTGAGTTGGCCTACGCCAGGCAATCCAGACTTGCCTATGCCGCCCTTCAAAATTCCAAAGGACAATTTGTCGAGCCCTCGCTTGAAAGTGTGACTGCTGCAGCACAAAGCGTAGAAGAGATGCCCGATGATTTGAGAATATCCATTGTGGACGCTCCAGGAGAGCTTGCCTACCCCATGGCTGCTTTCACTTATATCCTCGTCTATGAAGAGCAAGCTGAGGTGGTGAAAGGAAAAGAGATGGCTCAATTCCTGTGGTGGGCCCTTCATGAGGGCCAACGCTATGGCGCAGCGCTTCACTATGCGCCGCTGCCCAGCCAAGTCATTACAAAAGCAGAAGCAAAACTCCGTGAAATGAAGTCAGGCCAACAAGTGTTGCTTTCGACAAAAAATTAAAAAGAGTCCAAAAACGTGCATTCAACGCATTCTCAGCATGTGCCTTCCAATGAACGAAAGCCTTTCCGCGCAGAAAACGGAAGGAATTGGGGAGACAACGTTTTCAAATGGCTGACAACTGTGTTTGCAGCTTCGGTCATTTTCTTGCTTGTGGCGATGCTTGTTCAAATGACGCAGGCATCTGCGTTGTCCATCCAACGTTTTGGTTTTGGTTTTGTCACCGGGAGGGAATGGAATCCCGTCCATGAAGTCTTCGGGGCGCTCCCGTTTATTTTTGGAACTGTCGTTTCCTCTGTCGTTGCTTTGTTGCTGGTGATTCCCATTGCCTTGGGCGTGGCCATATTTCTTTCGGAGCTTGCGCCGGGCTGGCTTACAAAACCCTTAAGTCTCCTTGTCGAGTTGTTGGCGGCCATTCCCAGCATTGTCTATGGGCTGTGGGGAATTTTTGTGCTGGTCCCCTGGCTGCGTGAAACGGTGCAGCCGTTTTTGGCCAAGACGCTTGGCTTCCTCCCTTTTTTTCAGGGCGTGCCCATTGGATTTGGGATGCTTGCCGCAGGGCTGATTTTGGCCATGATGGTTTTGCCGACCATTGCCTCTGTAAGCAGAGATGTGATGAGCTCCGTCCCCAAAGCCTATCGCGAAGGTGTGCTTGCCCTGGGAGCGACTCGATGGGAAACCATACGCATTGCGGTGTTGCCGAATGTCACTTCAGGCATTGTTGGCGCCATCGTTCTGGGGTTTGGGCGAGCATTGGGCGAGACGATGGCTGTGACAATGTTGATTGGCAACCGGGCTGAAATTTCTGCTTCGCTTTTTGCCCCGGCAGCGACCATAGCGAGCGTCATTGCCAATGAATATGTGGAGGCTTCTGGAGACCTCCAACTGTCCGCGCTGACTCAGCTGGGACTTGTTTTGTTTGCCGTCACTTTGCTTCTCAACATTGCTTCAAAGCTGCTCGTTTGGCGTGTTGGGCGCATGCCGGGCAGCGGGCGGAGCTTATGAAATGAAAACCAGAAAACTTGTGGATGGGACGATGCGTTTAGGGTGCATGCTCGCCACATTGCTGGCCGTCATTCCATTGTTCAGTGTGCTTGCCTATGTGCTGACCAAAGGCCTCGGCGGATTGAGCTGGAGCTTTTTTGTGGAATTGCCAAAACCCGTGGGTGAGCCCGGGGGCGGCTTTGGAAATGCGATTCTTGGAAGTTTTGTGCTTTTGGGAATTGCGAGTGCTTTTGGAATTCCCGTGGGTGTGCTGGCAGGCGTCTACCTTTCTGAATTTGGCTCCAATCGCTTTGGGAAGGCTGTGCGTTTTTGTGCAGATGTGATGGCGGGCGTTCCGTCGATTGTTGTCGGCATTTTTGTTTACACATGGGTGGTGTTGTTCATGGGAGGGTTTTCCGCGCTTGCAGGTGGCATTGCACTTGGCATTTTGATGTTGCCAACCATCACCCGTACAACGGAAGAATTGATAAAACTCATTCCCAATTCCCTGCGAGAAGCCGGCCTTGCCTTGGGAATGCCGAAGTGGCGTGTCATTTTAAAAGTGGTGCTTCCTGCAGGCATATCCGGAATTGCCACAGGTGTTATGCTTGCCATCGCGAGAGCTTTTGGAGAGACAGCCCCGCTTTTGTTTACGGCATTCAATAACCGTTTCTGGTCAGCCAGTTTGGACAAACCCATCAGCTCTCTGCCTGTTCAAATTTATAACTATGCCATTTCTCCCTATGAAGAATGGCATCAACAGGCATGGACAGCCGCGATGGTATTGGTGCTGCTGGTTCTCGTTCTGAATATTGCGGCAAAATTACTCACACGCTCACGGAGATAACAGCAAGGCCCATGTTTCAGCTTGGAAATACAGAAATGTCACGAAGTGTTGCCAAAGAGAATGCGCCATGCAGCAAAGGGAATATGCTGCATAGCGCGCAAGAAGAGATGCAGGCTTTGGGGAAAATGCGGGTTGAAAAGCTTCAAGCTTGGTTTGGCAAGACAGAAATTATTAAAGGCGTGTCTTTGTCGGTGGCCGAGCGAAAGGTGACAGCCATCATTGGCCCGTCGGGCTGTGGAAAATCCACATTCATTCGGTGCCTAAATCGCATGCATGAGGTTGTGCCCAAAGCCTATGTTGCCGGAAAAGTGTTTTTGGATGGCGTCGATATTTATGAGCGGCAGGTAGACCCTGTCAAAATTAGAAGCCGGGTTGGAATGGTTTTTCAAAGGCCGAACCCTTTTCCGCGCATGTCCATCCAGGAGAATGTGCTGGCGGGGTTGAAACTCAATGGTGTCAAAGTTTCGCACCCGGATGAGCTGGTGGAGAAAGTGCTGGAGCAAGCGGCATTGTGGAGTGAGGTGAAGGACATTCTCAAGCGTTCCGGAGCGAGTTTGTCCGGGGGACAGCAGCAGCGCCTGTGCATCGCAAGAGCATTGGCGCTTGAGCCGGAAGTTTTGTTGATGGACGAGCCATGCTCCGCTTTGGACCCCATTGCAACCTCACGCATTGAAGAACTTATTCACAACATTGGTAAAATCTGCACCATTGTTATTGTGACGCACAACATGCAGCAGGCTGCCCGAGTATCTCATTCCACGGCATTTTTTTATATGGGCGAGCTTATAGAGTTTAATGACACCGACATTCTTTTTACAAAACCAGGCAAGCAACAAACAGAAGACTATATTACGGGCCGATTTGGTTAAGGCACATTGGCGATGACATTCAAACACACAGCACAAGAATATGATGGAGAGCTTCGCAAAATCCGCGAGCAGTTGCTTCTCATGGGAGCCAAAGTGGAGGAGATGACGGTGGGAGGTGTCAAGTCTTTGCTTGAGAGAGACAGTGAATTGGCGCGCCAAATCATTGAGATGGACAACGAGGTGAACAAGCTTGAAGTCGACATTGACGAGCTTTGTTTGAGGGTTTTGGCAAGGCGGCAACCCGTTGCATCGGATTTGCGCGCCATCACCACAGCGATGAAAATGGTGACCGACCTCGAGCGCATTGGGGATTTGGGTGTCAACATTTGCGAGCGGGTGATTGAGCTCAACGAGGTGCCTCCCTTAAAGCCCTATGTGGATTTGCCGCATATGGCACAGGCTGCGCAGGAGATGGTGCGCAGCGCCCTGGATGCTTTTGTCAACCAGGACGCGGAACAAGCAAAGCGGGTGATTGAGAAGGACAATGTTGTGGATTCTTATTATGGCCAAATTTTTCGTGAAGTCCTGACATATATGATGGAGGATGCGCGAAACATTTACCGGGCGACAAAAATCCAATCCATTACGAAATACCTCGAGCGCATAGGGGACCATGCCACCAATTTGGCCGAGATGGTTGTATTCATGGTGAAGGCAACAGACATTCGTCACATCGGCCGCCTTGGAAATACACATGAGCCTCGCAAGAAAATGTAGACTATAAAGACGCTCTGAAATGGCACCTCCACCCAAGGACAAAAAAAATAAAAAGTTGCCGGCGACCGTCATTGGCCTTGGTTTGGTGAGTTTCCTCACGGACATTTCGAGCGAAGCCATTTTTCCGCTGCTGCCGATTTTTCTTTCAACGCTGGGCGCAAGCAATGCATTTATTGGGTTGATTGAAGGCACAGCCAATTTCATTGCAAACGTTTTGAAATATTTCACCGGCGTCGTTTCGGACAGGCGCTCGCGCCTAAAACCCCTCGTCCTCCTGGGCTATGGCATTTCCACCCTTGTTCGCCCCCTTGTCGCTTTTGCCTTGGCCCCCTGGCATGTACTTTTTGTTCGCGTTTGCGACAGAATTGGCAAAGGCGTGAGGACGACACCGCGCGACGCGCTGATTGCCGATGCCACCACGCCTTCCATTCGCGCGCGCGCCTATGGCTTTCACCGAGCCATGGACCATGCGGGCGCGGCCGTTGGCACTTTGCTGAGCATTGCTTTGCTGTGGCTTCTGGGTGCGACGACAGCTGAAAATGCCAGCGCACAGCAGATGCGCACCGTTTTTTTGTGGGCAGCTGTTCCTGGCGTTCTTGCCATGGTTGCACTCCTGCTGACGAAGGAGCCGACAAGACAGCTTCCGCCTCCTTCTGAGGTGAAAGTGTCTTCAGCTTTGCCGGCGCCTTTGAAGCGAGCACTCCTTCCCATAACGCTCTTCGCTTTTGCAAATGCCACGGACGTGTTTATTCTGGTGAAGGCCATGGCATTGGGTGCGTCGCCGATGATGGCGCCACTTCTCTGGCTCGTCATACATTTGATGAAGGCAAGCACGGCAACTGCGGGGGGGCGCCTTGCTGACCGCTATGGGAAGAGAAATATTTTGGCCCTGGGCTGGGTTGTCTATGCGCTGACATGGTCGATGATTGGGCTTGCGCAGACACTCCCGCTGCTTTGGGTGTTTGCCGCCATTTATGGAATGTCCAACGGCCTGGTTGAAGGAGCCGAAAAAGCGCTGATTGCAGAGCTTGCCGACGGCAAGGCCAAGGGGAAAGCCTTTGGCGCCTATAACATGCTGATTGGGTTTGCCGCACTGCTTGCCAGCGCAAGCTTTGGAATGGTTTGGGACAAGCTGGGTGGCCAGGTGGCTTTTGTGGGCTTTGGCATTCTGGCCTTGGTTGCGGCAGTGGTTTTGCTTGCGCGCGTGAAGGCTGAGGGAAAACCCCCCATTGCTTAAGTGGCGTATTCACATGGAAACAAACTCCGCAACAAACGCCGACTTCGGGCTTTGTGAAAGCTCCTCCCACGTGCCCATTTGAGTGATTTTTCCGGATTCGATGATGGCAATGCGCTTCCCAAGCGTGCGTGCGTCCAGCGCGTCATGCGTCACAACAATGCTTGGCAAAGAAAGGCTTTCTAATGTGTCGACGAGAAATTCGCGTGTGGACTTTCGAGAGCGGATGTCCAGAGCCGAGAGAGGCTCATCCAGAAGCAAGGCGCTGGGTTTTGTCGACAAAGCCCGCGCGAGTGCAACGCGTTGTTTTTCACCACCGGACAGAGTCTGTGTTTTTTGGTGTGCAAGAGCGGATAGGCTGAAGTTTTCAAGCGCGGCATGAAGTTGAGCTTCTCTTTCGCGAGGCTTTTGTTTGGAAGCGCGGCAACGCAGCGCAAATTCCACATTCTCTCGGACGCTTAAATGTGGAAACAAAGCATAGTCCTGAGGGACATAGCCCAAGCGCCTTGCTTCCGTTGGAAGGTTGATTTTCAACTCCGTATCCACAACAACCTTGTCGCCCATCTGAATGCGGGCTTTTTTGCAAGGAAGCGCACCGAGAATCAGCATGAGCAGCGTTGTTTTGCCCGCGCCATTGGGCCCTGCAAGCACCAGGGTTTCATTTCCCATGTCAAACTCAACATCCACCGCCAGAGAGCCGACTTGAGCCACCATGTGCACGTGCAATGCGCAAACTTTTTTCATGGCATTTTCTGCTCCGCTTTTTTCATCAAAACTTTCATGAGCAACAGCAGCGAAAAAGCGACGAGGACAAGGAGGATGGAGAGGGCTTGTGCGGCCTGTGTGTCGGAGGCATGGGCTGTATAAATGGCCAATGGCAAGGTTTGGGTTTTTCCTTCCATGTTGCCGGCAAACATGAGGGTTGCTCCAAACTCCCCCAGGGCTCTGGACCAGCTGATGGCTGCCCCGGCCGCTATTCCGGGCAAGGCCATGGGGAGCGCGACGCGAAAAAAGATTCGAAACGGTGTTGCTCCCAACGTTTGCGCGACAACAATCAACTTGGAGTCTATTCTTCGAAAGGCGCTGCTGGCAGATTGCACAAACAAAGGCGCGGACACAAACACCTGGGCAATAACAACAGCCGTGGTTGTGGAGGTGAAAACCCATGAGCCATGCAACAGAGTGCTCAGCAGACCGGGACTTCCGAAGGCAAGCAACATGGCAATGCCGGCAACGGAAGGCGGAATGACGATGGGAAGCTGCAAAAGGGTTTCCAGCGTCCGCACGCCTTTGCGCTTGGATTGAGCGAGAGACCAGGCCAGGGGCGTTCCCAAAACAACCACGACAATGAGCGTCACCGTTGTTGTGAAAAGGCTTAAGCGAAGCGCCGGCCACACAAGGGGGTGTGCAAGCCCGAAGAGCATTTCCTTGGGCGCAGAGGCGGTGAACAAGGCCAGAATGGGAAAAACCAAAAATGCGGCCAGGAAAAAACCGAGAACATGAAGAACGAATTTTTCGAAAGAGAGGCGCACGCTTCAATGTCCAGGGGCAAAAGGCATAAACCCAGCACTTCTTAATATGTGTTGTCCCGTGTCTGAAAGCACAAAGTCAACCCACTTGCGTGCAAGTTGAGGGTTGGGGGCTTTGTTTGGGATGGCCAAAAAATAATTTGCCGCCACATTGAGCTCCTCAGGAATGCTCACAACGTCCAATTCCGGCGCGGACAAAGCATCCGTTTGGTATACGAAACCTGCCTGTGCCGCGCCCAGACGCACTTTGGCCAAAACCTGCCTGGAGTCGAATTCTCTGGAAACAATTTTGGCCTCCACGCGTGTTTGAAAGTCAGGCATGCCCAAGTTTGCTTGCTGGAGAATGTGGCGCGTATATTGACCAACAGGCACTTCAGGAACGCCCACCACAATGCGAGAAGCCAACGGCAAGTCGGCCCAGTGTTGAATGTGCGGCGTTGAGCCTTTGGCAACGACGACGACGAGCTTGTTGCGCGCGAAGGTGACGGGAGGCTGAACGTGGCCTTTCTGGACAAGCCTGTCCATTTGCCGCGCATCCGCGGATGCAAACAGATCTACGGATGCGCCATATTCCATTTGCGCTCTCAGCTCCTGCGTCCCGGCAAAATTAAATGTCAATTCGACTTCCGGGTGCATGCGCCTGAATTGTTCTCCCAGAGCGCTAAATGCGTCACGCAGCGAAGCTGCCGCGAAGATGACCAGTTTGTCGTGTTGAGCAAAGGTGTGGCACGTGCAGCTGCTTCCCATGAGCAATGCGGCGCACAGACTTATTTTGTGGATGTAGCCAGCAAACACGGGAGGGGAGGGGTTCATGGCGGAGCGTGGAAGGCAGTAACCATGGAGGGGGGGGTGGGGAGGAATGGGCGTGGACAAAGCAAATTGGATCTTTTCGAGCGTCAAAGAAAGGTGTAGACGAGAAACCCACGCAGGTTTTAGCGAATGCGTGGTTTTTAGGAAACAGAAAGCTTCCTGAACCCAAATAACCCAAACGGGGAAGGTGCGTTTATGCCTTGTGTGACAAACGTGTTGTCCATCCATCAACGTTGGACGGGCACTGTGCATATGTCGGGTGTTTTGGGGTTGACGATGCTGATGGGGGTTGTCCTTTGGGGTTGCGCTGTCGGCCCCAATTACCGCAAGCCGGAATTCAACGCCCCGGAGGGTTGGAACCGGCTTGGCGATGCAGATGGCTCCATCGGCTATGTGGACAAGACGGAGGACTTAAGTCAGTGGTGGCTGAAGCTGGATGAGCCTTTGTTGTCTGAGTTGATAGACGAGGCCCTCAAAGCCAATGTGGACGTACGAAAAGCGCAGGCCCGTTTGCGGGAGGTGCGTGCCCGCAGAGCTGTGGCTGCTTCAGCCTACTATCCAGGCCTGTCTGCTTCAGGCTCTGCGAGCCGAAGACAGTCCACGAAAGGCTCAGGTGCAAATACATCCGGCGGCAGCGTCAGCAACCAATATAACGCCAGTTTTGATGCGAGCTGGGAAGTCGATATTTTTGGGGGCGTGCGCCGAAGTGTTGAAGCGGCGGATGCTGAGCAAGCGTTGACGGAAGCAAGTTTGAATGACACGCAGGTGTCTTTGGCCGCGGAGGTGGCGCGCAATTATTTTGAGGTGCGCTCATTCCAAATACGCCTTGGCATTGCTCAAAGCAACCTCGCAAGTCAGACAGAAACGCTTCAGTTGACAGAATTCCGCTCCCAGGCGGGCCTTGTCAGCGCGCAGGATGTGGAGCAAGCAAGAAGTGCCCGCGAGCAGACGCTGGCTCAGCTGCCAAACCTTGAAACCAGCTTGGCCTCATCCATGCACAGCCTGGACATTCTCCTGGGAAAAGTGCCCGGAAGCTTATATGCGCGTTTGGCTGTCGGAGGGCAGTTGCCGGAAATGCCGTCGCAGATTGCGGTTGGAATTCCGGCGGACACGCTTCGCCAGCGCCCTGACATACGTGTTGCCGAGCGAAGGCTTGCAGCAGAAACCGCCCGCGTGGGTGTGGCGACAGCCGCCTTATACCCCGCACTCAGGCTTTCAGGCTCCGTGGGCGTTGAAGCGCTCACCCAGGCCTCTATGGGCAATGGCACCGGTTTCTTTTATTCCTTGCTTGCCGGAGTGACGGCGCCCATTTTTCAGGGCGGTCGCCTTCGCGCGCAGCTGGAAGCGCAAGACGCCCTTCGGGAGCAGGCACTCCTGGGCTACGAGCAAGCCGTGCTTTTTGCGTTGCAGGAAGTGGAAAATGCGCTGGTGGCCATTGTCCGCAACAAGGAGCGTGCGAAGGCCCTGGAGCGCGCAGTCGAAGCGTCAAAGAATGCTGCTTTGCTGGCGCGTCAACGCTACAGTGCCGGCGTCATCGACTTCCAGTCCGTTGTTGACACCGAGCGCAGCGTGTTGTCGCTGGAAGACAGCCTGGCGAGCACGCGCGCGGAAGGAATATTTGCGCTCATTCGTTTGTATAAGGCACTGGGAGGTGGTTGGTCGCCCAAGACTGAATCCTCCCAAGTTGAAAAAGGATAACCCATGACAACCGACAAAACTTCTGGTGGCGACCAGGGCACTGCACTGGAAAAACTTCTTCACAAAGAAAAAAACGGTTTTTTTTCGCGCAAAAAAGGGTGGATTTTGACCGGTGTTTTGGCGGTGGCCGTGGGGCTTTTTTTGTTTTTTCGCTCCGACGGAAAGGCGGAGGGCCCGCGCTATAAAACAGAGCCTGTGGCGCAAGGAAAGCTTGTCGTCAAGGTGTCGGCCACCGGCAATTTGCAGCCGATGAACAGGGTGGATGTTGGCAGTGAGTTGTCCGGCATTGTCACGGAAGTATTCGTTGACAACAACGACACCGTCAAAGCAGGCCAGGTATTGGCTCGCTTAGATCTCGCCAGACTCAAAGACTCCGTGGAACGCTCCAAAGCGAATTTGCTTGCAGCCGAAGCGCAGGTGGCTCAAGCGCAAGCCACCGTCATGGAAATGCGCGCTTTGTTGGAGCGCTTTCGACAAGTCTCCAAATTGTCCGACGGAAAAGTGCCTTCCAAGAGTGAGATGGACAGTGCTGAAGCGAATTTGAAACGCGCCGAGGCGAATGAAGCCGTTGCCAAAGCAACGGTTGTCCAGGCAAAAGCAAACCTCCAGGTGGACGAAACCAACCTCGAGCGGGCAAGCATTCGCGCGCCCATTAACGGTGTTGTGTTGATGCGGAACATAGAGCCGGGGCAAACGGTGGCCGCTGCATTTCAAGCCCCCGTGTTGTTCAGCTTGGCAGACAACCTCGCGAAGATGAAGTTGCAGGTGGATGTGGATGAGGCCGATGTTTCCCAGGTGAAAGTGGACCAACAAGCCACTTTCAGCGTGGATGCCTGGCCCGGAAGAAAATATTCAGGGGTGATTACCCGCGTTGACTTTGGCTCCCAAACCAAAGATGGCGTGGTGTCCTATCCAACATTGCTTGAAGTGAACAACGACGACTTAAGCCTGCGTCCAGGCATGACGGCGACGGCTGAAATTGTGACGGTGACGCGCGACAACGCGCTGTTGGTGCCCAATGCTGCCTTGCGGTTTTCTCCGGCAACCACTGCCATGGCCCCCAGAAAAGCTTCCGGCAGCATTATGAACCAGTTGATGCCCAGGCCCCCTTCTTCTCGTCCGGCAAAACCCCGCATGTCTGCGCAGGAAGGCGCGCCGCGGGTTTGGGTATTGCGTGAGGGTGAGCTTGTGCCCGTTGACGTTCAGACAGGCCCCACCAATGGCCAAGTCACAGAGATTGTGGACGGCAACCTTGAGCCTGGAATGCAGGTGGTGACGGAAATGCTGGGTTCTGCACCATGAGCAAAGCCCCCCTCATCCGCTTTTCTGGCGTCACCAAAGTGTATGGCCAAGGCCAGGTGACTTTCCAGGCACTCAAAGGCATCGACTTTTCCATTGAAGCGGGTGACTTTGTCGCCATCATGGGCCCCAGCGGCTCAGGCAAGTCCACGGCCATGAATATTCTGGGCTGCCTGGATATTCCAACCGAGGGCAGCTATGAGTTTCAAAAAGTGCGTGTCGAAAAATTGACGCGCAACCAGCGCGCTTTGCTTCGACGACATCAGCTGGGGTTTGTGTTCCAGGGGTTTAACCTTTTGTCGAGGACGACGGCGCTTGAAAATGTGGAATTGCCCTTGCTCTATCGCCGGGAGCCTTCTTCTCAACGCCGCGCCGCCGCGCGTCTGGCTTTGGAGCAAGTGGGACTCAAAGGTTGGGAGCACCACACGCCCTCCGAGTTGTCCGGCGGGCAACAGCAGCGCGTGGCCATTGCACGGGCCATTGTGACGCAACCTGCGGTGCTTTTGGCGGATGAGCCCACGGGCAACCTGGACACACAGATGAGCCGGGAGGTGATGGAGTTGATTCAGGGCTTCAACCGTCAACGAGGCATTACCATTCTCATGGTGACGCACGAGCCGGACATTGCCGCTTATGCCAGGCGCACCATTCGCTTTGTCGACGGCAAGGTGGAGAGCGACCGTCTCAACAAGGAGAGTCCCTGATGCTGTGGAACACCTTTTTGCTCGCATTGCGTGCCATTCGACGCAACCTCATGCGCTC
>Ga0209737_10000213_pt1 | contig 52864 bp, 43 predicted proteins | sample TergutCu122P3_FD_187284 | JGI IMG/M metagenome (GOLD analysis project Ga0209737, IMG submission 187284) | Cubitermes ugandensis P3 segment gut microbial communities from Kakamega Forest, Kenya - Cu122 P3 (SPAdes) (version 2) | ecosystem: Host-associated > Arthropoda: Insects > Digestive system... | reverse complement strand
CGTTTTCATACAGGCATCAGCAGATGTTCCGCCGATAACAAAAGCAATATGATAAGGCGGACACGCAGCAGTCCCAAGTGTTTTCATTTTTTCAGTTAAAAAGTTTTCTAATGCATCAGGATTTAACAATGCTTTTGTCTCCTGAAATAAATATGACTTATTGGCACTTCCACCACCTTTTGCAATAAATAGAAAACGTATAAATTCTTTGTTTGATTGTCTTTCATAACCTTCTGCAATATTTGAAGGAATAGAAACTGCTGCTCTTTGCATTTGATCTTTCAATGAAAAATCTTTACAATGCTTTAATACTCTGTAAATATCAAGAGAAATACGCATTCCCTCTTTCCATATATCAAAATCTTCAAAATTCATATCTTTAAATTTTTTATTATTGCTCCTTTAACCTTTAACCCTTTGCCTTTTACCAAAATAATCAATGGCTTCTTGCTTTTTTGATAAAAATATTATACATTGCAACGAAAAAATATTTTATGTCAGTTATTATTGGCGATTTCAAATATTGGTCTATGTAACGCTCTTCGGAATCGTAAATTTCCTGCGATGTTTTGGGCAAATCGTAATAAAACGGCGGTACAAGTCCGGGCTTGGTTTTTATGCGCTTTTGCTGCAAATATTCTGGATATGTTTCAAAAAACGTTTTACTCAACGGACGCACTCCAACAATTTTTAATTCGCCTTTAAGAAGATTATAAATCATTGGCAATTCGTCAATCCAAAATTTGCGAAAAATTCTACCCCAATTTGTAATTCTGATATCGTCTTTTGCCTTTCCGATGTCGTCTGTGCCGCATTTTTCATACACATATTTTTGCAGATATTCGGAGTAGGGATACATTGTGCGCATTTTGTAAAAATAGATTGTTTTTCCACCTTTTCCAACGCGCGGTAATTTTATTATCAGACCATAGAGTTTATTTGTTTGTGGTTGCGGCTGCGAAGTGCGTCGTGCAATAATCCAACAAAGCGAATCATCTTCGTATTCTTCAACTATTTCAAAGCCGCAATAGTAAAGCCGTCCGAAAACTTCTGTCTTGGAAAAAGTGCGTTTTCTTCCTCTTGTGATATCAAACCATAAACGATTTGTTAAAAATATTTTAGGTAAAACTCTTTTTTGAATAAAGAAATAAAATAACGCAATTTGCCGAATAACAGGCGGAAAATTTTGCCTGATTTTATTTGTCATCGTTTCTGTTGTTTCAAAATTGCAGCAAAAAACGCCGTTGTCGGGCAATTTTTTGTTGATTTCGCAGAAAATTTTATTAATGCCTTTTGTAGAATTTAATTTTGAAAGATTTATAATTGCATCATAACGATATTTTCTCAACATTTGAAAATTAGTTAATGTTGTAGAGGCAAGAGTTTTTGTATTAGAACTTTCTAAATCAATATATTGCGAAATAAATTCTAATGTTTTGTTATCCCCGTAATGCAAAATAACATCTTTGACCTCTTTGATAGAATCCTCATCAATTTTGTGCGGCTCTTGTAACACTTTTACCTCGTTCCTCGGGTTTATTATAGGAAATGTCCCATCAATATTTGCCGCGTAACGATAGCCGTGATAGAATAAAACGAATAAATAATTTAAAATTATCATTCCCAAAACAACCCAAATTGCAACGTATTTTGAGTAAATTTTAAAATTAATTATATCAATAACAATTCCAAAATATATTATGCCAAAGGTAATTATCGAAATAATTGAAATCATAATAATTTCGCTGTAAAACTTTTTTTGTTCTACTCGCTGATATTTTCCGCAAAAATAAGCGACAAACGTCCATAGAATATACACATATAAAAACATTGTAACATATTGATGTACAATGAGTTTATGGACTGAAACGCGCCAAATTAACATTGCGCCAACAGAGATAAACCAAGCAAAAAAGTCAATCAGCAAACGACTGAAACGTGGTTTGTAAAAGATATTTTTCAATTTATTTTGGAGTGTCATTTTTAATATTTTTGTTTTGCAAAGATAGTAAAAATACCAAGATGAAACGGTGATTAACGGAAAAATTTAATTAAAACTTGTTTAATTTGGTTTTTGAATGATTGAAAAACAAGTTCCCAGAGCCACAAAACGAGATTGTTTGTCCAGCGTTGCGGGTGCATTGTCATCATAATTTGGTTTGGCAGAGTGAAATTTTTTGCAGCGCTGATAATTTCTTTCGTTGTGCTAAAATGTTGATTGAAAGAGGTTTGCACTTTGTCCCAAATAATAAAACGCTCGCCGTTCCAACTTCTGCCTGTGTCGGTCAGGTAGAAAATTTTGTTGAAATCAACATCAAAATATGGTTCGCCGAAAATGCCAAAATCGCTGTAACTTATTGATTTCCAAATGTTTTTGTTGTTGATTTTGCTTGTAGGATTGCCGTGCATACAAATTGTGCGCACAGGGTAAAATTTGCGGAAATACACCAATTTTTCTTCAAAATGCGTAATTGCTTGATTTTCATTGCCTTTGAACAGCGACAAGTCCTCGTAATGATAACCGATTTCGTGTCCCAAATCTGCTATTTGTTTGATAATATGCGGTTTATCGCTTTGTGGAACAACACGGAAATAATAACTCGCCCGAATATCCAAATAGTGCTCTATTTTTGCCGTTTCAAGCGAATTTTCGGCTTTCAAATCAACATCGTGGCGAAGAATTATAAATTTTTCTTCTCTTTTTCCTTCACAATACTGTTCAAAAGTCAAAAACTTGTAATTTGCTTGTTGTAAGGCAATTAATAGTTCTTTATATATTTTTAATGTGAAATCACGCATTTTTTTTCTTATAAATAATTTGCTGCCAATTTGGTAAAATTTCTGCAAGTGGTTCGGTTACGAATTTTCGCAAATGCAGTTTCGGGTGCGGCAAAGTGAGTTTTTTTGTATTTATAATCAGATGATTATAAGACAAAATATCTATGTCGATAATTCTGTCTGAATAAATTTCGTTTTTTGATTTTTTGGTGCGCCCTAAAATTTTTTCAATTTTTCTTGTTTGTTTAAAAATTTGATATACAGATAATTTTGTTTTTACAGCAATTGCCGTATTCAAAAAGTCATTGTCCGAAATAAAGCCGTCAGGTTCAGTTTTGTAAAAAGACGATTTTTTTTCAACTTTTCCTATTCGTTTGATTATCAAATCAATAGCATTATTCAGATTTTGCTCTTTATCGCCAATATTTGTGCCGAGTGCTAAAAATACCATTTTATAAAATTTCTTTAATGCGCCTCATCGCCTCTTTTGTGTTTTCGTAGGTGTTGAAGGTGGTTAGACGAAAATAATTTTCGCCATTGGCACCAAAACCAATGCCCGGTGTACCGACAACATTAACTTCATTCAACAAAAAGTCAAAAAACTGCCACGAACCCATACCATTTGGACAATGAAACCAAATATAAGGCGAATTTTTTCCGCCGCTGTAAAAGATTTTCTTTTCGTCTAAAACATCGGTAATCAACACCGCATTTTTCTTATAAACGCTGATGTTTTTGTCTGCCTGCGCAATGCCTTCGGGCGAAAGAGCTGCCTCTACGCCGCGTTGTTGCGGATAGGGCGCACCGTTGTATTTGGTGGTTTGGCGTTGCTGCCACATTCTGTTGAGCGACATTCCGTCCGCTTTCAAATCGAACGGAACAATGGTGTAACCCGCTCTCACACAGGTAAAGCCAGCCGTTTTTGACAACGAACCAAACTCAATGGCACACGTTTTCGCACCCGGAATTTGAAAAATAGAATGCGGCTTGTCGTCCTCCTCAATAAATCTTTCGTAGGCGCAATCATACAAAATTACCGCGCCAACCGAATTTGCGTAATCAACCCATTTTTGCAGTTGCTCAAAGTTGAAAGTCGCGCCTGTTGGGTTGTTTGGCGAGCAGAGATAAATCATATCTGACGGAAAATCGGGCGGCGAGGGCAGAAAATTGTTTCCCGCATTGCAATCAATATAGATAATTTTTTGATTGTCCATAAGCGAAGTTGCCTTGTAGAGCGGATAGACAGGGTCTGGAACAAGTACAGTATTTGCGCCTTTTTCAAAAATATCGGTGATATTTGAAATATCGCTGCCGATACCGTCCCCAACGGTAACTTCCTTATTGTCAAGCGTTACGCCGTATTGTTTGTAATATTCCGCCACAGCATTTCGGGCAAATTCGTACCCGATTTCCGGTCCGTATCCGCGAAATGTTTCTGCGTGTTTCAACTCCTCAAACGCTTTGATAATAGCATCTGCCGCGATTGAGGGCAAAGGCAAAGTTACATCGCCGATACCAAGTTTTATCAGCGGCGCATTTGGGTTTGCCTTCATAAAATTATCTGTCCTCAACGCAATCTCGGTAAAAAGATAATTTTCTTCAAGTTTTGAATAGTTTTTATTTAGTTTCATTGTGATTTAGTTAGTAAGTTAATAAGTTGTTGTCGTTTCCTTCGGCTTTTCAAGTAGAGCGATAGTGAGTTCTTCTTGACCGAAGGGAAAAAATCTGTTTTTGTTTGTAGTTCGTCAATTCTCCTCCTTTGTAGGGGGTAGGGGGTGGTTATTGATGTTTGCAGTAACCTTTTTATCGTTCTACTTTTCCGTGCTTAACCACCCTGCCCTTCGGGCACCTCTCCTTGCAGGAGGGGAATTTAGGTGCTGCTAACTTTTTTATTTCTAAAAAACATACCTTGCCGACAGAGCAAAAGCAAACAAGCCGGGAACGTGATATTTAAGAAATTTGTTTGATTTTTCAATTTTAAAATTGCCGTCAGTAGTGGGAATCCGCAAACCGTCAGCATCTTTTTCGTACTGCGATTTGTCGCCTTTGAAAGTCATATCAACGCCAATCAGCGGGCGATAATCAAGAGAAATGGCAAGCGGAATTTTGCCAAATTGGTACTCAATGCCAATTTGCCCTGTTATTCCCAGAAAAACATATCTGTCAAACCAATATGCTTTTGCGAGATTTTTTTGATAATTTTCACTGCTTTTATTCAAAAAATTCGGATACCATTGATTATCTTTGAAAGAGTAACCAACACTCGCACCGAAACCGCCAAATGTGGAAAAATTGCTGTGGGGCGCATTGCTAACCCAATTGTACGTTACAGTGCCTTGAATTCCTTTGAAATAGAACGAACCCAAATCTATCTGCAAAAATGCTTTTTCCCCTTCGCCAACATATTGCTGAAAGGTAAGTTCCTGATTTCCGCCAAGCCGCAAACCGATAGAACGCGGCTGCGCAAAAACATTTCCAATAAATAAAACGCTAATAATTAACAAAATAGTAGATTTTTTCATAAAATAAATATTTTTTTTAGAATAAGCGCAAAGATACAAAAAAATGTAGAATGTAGAATGAGAAATGAAAAATTATTAACTCTTCATTTTACAATCTACATTTTTTTGTATCTTTGCAAAACTATTTTTTAACTAAATAACGCTAATAAAAATATGTTTCTCATAGCAGATAGCGGCTCAACAAAATGCGATTGGGCTATAGTTGATAATGAATTGCAAATAGTTAAAACAGAAGGAATTAACCCTTATTTTTGCGATAGTTTGCAGATTGAAAAAATATTGAAAAAATCACTTTTGCCAAAAATAAAAAACACGAAAGTTGATAAGGTATTTTTCTATGGCGCAGGTTGCAGAGCGGAAAAATGCGATGTGGTAAAATCGGCGTTGCAAGCGGTTTTTTCGACCGCAAAAATAGAAGTAGAGAGTGATTTACTCGGTACGGCAAGAGCATTGTTTGGTAAAAAAGCGGGTATTGCCTGCATTTTAGGCACTGGTTCAAATTCGTGCTTTTATGATGGAAATGAGATAATATATAATGTGTCGCCGCTTGGTTTTATTCTCGGCGATGAGGGCAGCGGTGCGGTTTTGGGCAGAAAGTTTCTTGGCGATTTGCTCAAAAATCAGATGACGGAAGGTCTAAAAAAGAAATTTTTTCAAAAATATAAACTCACAACCGCCGAAATTATTGAAAAAACATATCGCCAACTCTTTCCAAACCGCTTTTTAGCACAATTTATGCCGTTTTTGAAAAAACATATTGGTGAGCCGAAAATCTACAATCTTGTTTTTGACTCTTTTGACGAATTTTTACAAAGAAACGTTATGCAATACGCTGATTTTGAAGAATATAAAGTGTCGTTTTGCGGTTCGGTGGCGTATCATTTTGCTGATGTTTTAGAAGTTGTAACGTTGGAACAAAATATTAATTTTGGCGAAATCATACAAAACCCGATTGAAAGACTGGTTGATTTTCACAAAAATATTTAATTTGTTAATTATTGTAAAAATACTTAATAATTGAAAGAAAGTTTGTAACTTTGAGGCGGAATAATTTATAATTTTTAATTCATAATTTAACACAATGAAAGTACACAATTTTAATGCGGGTCCGTGCGTGTTGCCGAAACCTGCAATTGAGGCAGCCATTGAGGCAATCAGAAATTTTGACAACACGGGCATCGGAATTTTGGAAATTTCGCACCGCACGCCCGGTTGGGAACGTGTAATGAAAGAAATCGAGGACTTATGGAAAGAGTTATTGCGAATTCCTGAAGGCTACCGAGTTCTATTTCTTGGCGGCGGCGCATCAACACAATTTAGTGCTGTTGCTGCTAACCTTATGGGCAAAAAAGCCGCTTATTTGCAAACAGGCGTTTGGGCGAAAAAAGCCGCAAAAGAGGCAAAATTCTACGGCGAAGTGGAGATTGTAGCATCATCGGAAGACAAAAATTATTCTTATATTCCGAAAAACTACAACATTCCAACAGACGCAGATTATTTCCACATCACAACAAACAATACAATCTACGGTACTGAAATTCACACAGACATCGACAGCCCTATAATGCTTGTTGCTGATATGTCGTCTGATATTATGAGCCGTCCGATTGACGTGTCGAAATACGGCTTGATTTACGGCGGAGCGCAAAAAAATGTTGGTCCTGCGGGCGTTACTTTCGTGATTGTGCGCGAAGATATTTTGGGCAAAATAGAAAGAAAAATGCCAACAATGGTTGATTACCGCACGCATATCGGCGAAGATTCTATGTTCAATACACCACCAGTTTTCCCAATTTTTGTGATGTACGAAACATTGAAATGGGTAAAAAGTTTGGGCGGACTTGAAGAGATGCACAGAATCAACATCGAAAAAGCGAAACTGCTTTATGATGAGATAGATAGAAACTCAATGTTTGTTGGCACAGCGGAAAAAGAAGACCGTTCGTTAATGAATGTTTGCTTTGTGATGAGCGAAAAATACAAAGACAAAGAAGCGGACTTTATGGCTTATGCCAAATTTCGTGGAATGGTTGGCATTAAGGGGCATCGTTCTGTTGGCGGCTTCCGTGCTTCTATCTACAACGCTTGTCCAACCGAAAGCGTAAAAGCATTGGTTGAGTGTATGCAAGAGTTTGAAAGAGAAAATAAATAATAACTAAAAGTTAAAAATTAAAAACTAAAAGTTAGGCAAATTTGCCTAACTTTTAGTTTTTTTTACAAAAAATCGTAAATCGTAAATCTAAAATCGTAAATATTTTGTAATTTTGCAGAAATTAAAAAAGTTTGATTATGGCTAAAAAACAACCTTTTTTCTCGCTGAAAAATTTGCGTATCTTGTTGGCAATCTTTGTATTTGGCGTGCTGACATTCTTTTTTGTTGATTTCAATCATACAATTTCAACCAAATGGCATATTTTAGGACACATTCAGTTTATTCCCGCAGTTTTAGCGGGTAGTTTTGGAATTTTGGCTGTGCTGATTTTGCTAACGCTTTTGTTCGGGCGAATTTATTGTTCGGTAATCTGTCCGTTGGGCGTTTTGCAAGATATTATTGCGTGGTTTTCCAAAAAATTTAATAAAAAGAAAAAATATTCATATTCCAAACCAAAAAATATTTTGCGTTGGTCGGTTTTGGGTGTTTTTATTATTGCTTTAATATGCAGTTTCACGCTCTTGGTCGGACTTTTAGAGCCATATAGCATTTTTGGCAGAATTGCAACACACGTTTTTAGACCAATATATTTTGAGATAAATAATTTATTTGAAAAAATATTTACCTCTTACGGCTATTATACTTTTTATAAAATAAATATTGTTTTTAGTTGGCATTCGTTTTTGATAGCGATGATTTCGTTTTTCGCAATCGGCTTTTTTGCTTTGAAACACGGCAGAACTTTTTGCAACACCATTTGTCCAACAGGCACAATTTTGGGTTTTTTAAGCAAATATTCGTTTTTTAAAATAAGAATTAATGAAACAAAGTGCAATAGTTGCGGTGTTTGCGCTATGAAATGTAAGGCTGCTTGCATTAATTCAAAAGAGCGTGAAATTGATTACAGTCGTTGCGTTGATTGCTTCGACTGCTTGAATGTTTGTAATCAAAAGGCGATGAAGTTTTCGAGAACCAAGAACCAAGAACCAAGAGCCAAGACAATAGACAGCGATAAGAGAAAATTTTTAGCGACAAGTTTATTAACAGCAATTTCCATTCCTGTGCTTTTGGCACAAGGTAAAGAGATTATTCTAAAAGGCGGACAAAAAATATTTACGCGCAAAACGCCAATATCGCCGCCCGGCTCGAAAAGTCATAAAAATCTTTTGAGAAAATGCACATCTTGTCATCTTTGCATTAGCAAATGTCCGTCAAAAGTGTTGAAACCCGCACTTATGGAATACGGACTTGCAGGAATGATGCAGCCGATAATGACATTTGAAAAGGGATATTGCAATTATAATTGTACCGTTTGTGGTGATGTTTGCCCGACTACTGCGATTATGCCGCTTACAAAACGAGAAAAGCACGAAGCGCAAGTGGGAGTAGTGGTTTTCAATCGCGACATTTGCGTGGTTGTTAAATATGAATTTAATTGCGGCGCGTGTGCGGAGCATTGTCCAACGCAGGCGGTTAAAATGGTGCCATACAAATACGGCTTAACCATTCCTGAAATAAATACCGATATTTGTATTGGCTGTGGTGGCTGCGAATATATCTGCCCTGTGCGTCCATATCGCGCAATTTTTGTCGAGGGTAACGAAGTGCATCAAACTGCAAAAGTTGAAAACAATGGAGAAGATAAATCAATAAAAATTAATGATTTCGGCTTTTAAAATCTAATTTTTCATAAATAACAAAAAAATACCAATATTTCTACAATACTGGTATTTTTTAGTGGACCCTGCTGGGTTTGAACCAGCGACCCCCTGATTATGAGTCAGGTGCTACTAACCAACTGAGCTAAGGGTCCTTTTAAATATAAAAATGTGCTGTAAAACACGGTGCAAAGGTAATAAATTTTTATTAATTTTGAAATAATTTTTTGATAAAAATAATTTTTTTTGTAAATCACTAATAATTAAACATTTATGATTGATTTTGATAAAATCTCTACGCTGATTTTTGATTTTGGCGGTGTTCTTATTAACCTTAATCGCGAAAAAGCGTTGGCGGAATTTGAAAAAATCGGTTTGCTTGATACCGCAAAATTGCTTGATAATTCTCTGCCTGTCGATATTTTTATGCAACTCGAAATCGGTGAACTTTTGGAAGATGAGTTTTTAGAAAAACTTGTTGTTCGTTCTACGCAAAATCCTACAAAAGAGCAAGTTAAAGCGGCTTTCCTGTCGTTTTTGCAGGACATTCCAGCTGAAAAACTTGATTTGCTTTTGGAACTCAAAAAGCGTTTCAAAATTCTAATGTTGTCGAACACAAATCCTATTCATTTTATTTGGTGCAGAAACACAAAATTTAATTACAAAGGATTGAATATAAACGATTTTTTTGACAAATGCTATGTCTCTTACGAACAAAAAACGGCTAAACCAGAAAAGGAAATTTTTGAAATAATATTAAAAGAAAGGAGTCTTAAAGCCGAAGAGTGTCTGTTTATAGACGATGCGCCTGTAAATGTCGAAACCGCAAAATTGCTGAATTTCAACGCAATATTGTATGATGTGAATGAGGATTTGCGGAAATATTTTGCTAAGTTAATAGTTAAAAATTAAAATATTTTTTAAGTTGAATCTACAAAAGGCAAAAAAAGTTAAAAATAGTGTCAATCTTTGTAAAAAAGCATTACCTTTGCAAACTTTAAAAAAAAAAATAATGCTAACAAATTTTACTAATCATAAGTTTGCAAAATTGATTGCTCGCGTTAGAAAAGTGCCTATTTTGCCTAAATGGACAATTCTGCTTATTGATATTGTTTTGTGCGCAATTTCATTTGCTTTGACTTCTCTTATTTGCTACGGAATAAATTTTGATTCGCAAATTTTTGACCATTTTTTATTGAAGCTGGTTGTTTGTGTTGTTGTAACAACCTGTTTTATTCTGATTTTTAATACCCACAAAAGCATTTTTCGGTTTTCTACATATAGTGATATTTTTTATATCTTTTTTATGTTGCTTTTTGCCAATATCACTTTGGGAATACTTAGTTGGGTATTTGGCTATTATTTTCAGGAAACAAATCTGTCTTTAAGTGTTTGGTTTTTGAATTTTCTTTTAACTTTCAATATAATGGCATTTTTCCGAATAGTTGTTCGGTTGATTTTTGAATTTGCTAGAAGGACTTATGCGGGCACAAAAGTTCCGATTTGGATTTATGGTATTTCGTCTTCAAATATTGGGCTTTGTGAAATGATTACTTCAGATGAAAATATTCCTTATAAAGTCAAGGGTTTCATCTCTACTGACAGAAATAGTGTGCGTAAAAAAATTCTAAACCAACCTGTGATTTTTTTAGATGATTTTTACAAAAAAATTGATAAACATAGAGATGTCAAAACAATTTTGGTTAATTCAAAAGAGGTTTCAACTTCTGAAAAACAGATTTTGAGCGAAATTTGCTTTGCGCGTAATATCGAACTGCTTTCTGCACCTTCTGCTGCCGATTGGAACAAAAAAGAGATTAAAAAATTCAATATTGAGGATTTGCTTGGACGTGAGCCGATAACAATTAATTATGAGTCAATCGCTAAAAGTTTGAAAGGCAAAAATGTTTTGGTTACAGGCGCGGCGGGAAGCATTGGCAGCGAAATTGTGCGCCAACTTTGCGGTTTTGAGGTTAATAAATTGATTTTGTGCGATATAGCCGAAACGCCGTTGCACAGTATCGTTTTGGAATTGCAAGAAAAATTTCCAAATATTGATTTTGTGGCAGAAATTTCTGATGTTAGAAATAAGCGGGTTATGCGCAACATTTTTGAAACATATTCGCCGCAATATATCTATCACGCTGCTGCCTACAAACACGTTCCGATGATGGAAATTCACCCAAAAGAGGCAGTACGCACAAATATTTTCGGCACAAAAATTGTTGCCGATTTGGCTGTTGAGTTCAAGGCGGAGTGTTTTGTGATGATTTCTACCGATAAAGCGGTAAATCCAAGCAATGTAATGGGAGCATCGAAACGCGCTGCGGAAATTTACGTCAGAATTTGGTCGCAACGTTTAAAAGAGCAGGAAAATCAAACACGGTTTATTATCACGCGCTTTGGTAATGTGCTCGGTTCAAACGGTTCGGTGGTACCGTTGTTTGCAAAACAAATTCAGCAAGGCGGTCCAATAACCGTTACTCACCCCGATATTATTCGCTATTTTATGACAATTCCTGAGGCGTGTTCTTTGGTGCTTGAAGCAGGAGATTTGGGTAAAGGCGGCGAGATTTTTGTTTTCGATATGGGCGAGCCGGTAAAAATCAAAGATATGGCAGAGGAGATGATTAAACTTTCGGGCTTAATTCCTTATAGGGATATAGATATTGAATATACAGGACTTCGTCAAGGCGAAAAACTTTACGAGGAAATTCTTTATGATAAAGACAATGTAAGTTGTTGTACCGAAAATAAAAAAATAATGATTGGTAAAATTCGCTACCACGACGAAACAATAGTTTTACCGCGATACGACGCACTTTGCGAATTATGCGAAACAAGTGACAACCTCTCCGTAGTTCGAAAAATCAAAGAGATTGTTCCCGAATTTATCAGCAAAAACTCAGAATATGAGATTCTTGATAAGAAGAATTAAGAATTTATTGTACAAAAATGACATCTAAAAAAGATGTCATTTTTTTGTTGCAATGCATTATCCAAACATTCTTTTAAACTTGTCGAAAAAATTTCTTGTGCTACTTTGGCTTGGTTTGAAGTTTGGTGATGATTGGAATTGTTCAAAAATTTTCCGTTCGTCAGATGACAGATTTTCGGGAACATAAACACCAATATTTACAAGTAAATCGCCTGTACCATAACTATTTACGTTTGGCAAACCTTTGTTGCGCAATCGTAAAACCTTGCCCGGCTGCGTACCTTTGTCAATTTTTACTTTAACTTTTCCGTCAACGGTTGGTATTTCCACTGTACCACCGAGAATTGCTGTTGGTACGTCAAGCAGCAGGTTGTAAATCAAATCGCTGCCGTCACGCAAAAGTTCGGGATGTGGTTCTTCTTCGATTACCACGAGTAAATCACCGTTTATGCCGCCATTGCGCGCCGCATTGCCTTTTCCGCGCATTGTAAGTTGCATATTTTGCTCCACACCCGCAGGAATTTGTATTGTTATAACGTCATCTTTGCGTTCCACTCCTTCGCCGTGGCAATATTGGCATTTTTCGGCAATAATTTTACCTGAGCCGTGACAGTCGGGGCAATAAGATTGTGTCTGCATTGAACCGAGAATTGTGCGCTGAAACTGCGTTACAATACCTCGACCTTTACAAGTTGGACAAGTTTTTACATTGCCGTTTTTTGCACCCGAACCGTTGCAATGAGAGCAAGACATAAGCCGCTGAACCTTGATCTTTTTCTCAACGCCTGTGGCAATCTCTTTGAGGTTCAATTGCACTTTTACGCGCAAATCAGAGCCGCGAGTTCTGCGCTGATAATGTCCGCCGCCACCTTGCTCTTCTGCAAAACCACGAGCAAAATTTCTGAATCCACCGCTAAATTGTCCACTACTAAAAAAACTGGCAAATACATCTCTTAGAAAGTCGTCATTCCCGTGCGAAAAATCGCTCCAGTTAAAACCACCTTCTTCAAATTTTGTTCCTGCGTGTCCAAACTGGTCGTAACGTTGACGTTTTTGCGGGTCACTCAAAATTTCATACGCCTCAGCTGCCTCTTTAAATTTCTCCTCCGCTGTTTTGTCACCGGGATTTTTGTCAGGATGAAACTCAATGGCTTTTTTGCGGTATGCCTTTTTTATTTCTTCTGCTGTAGCGGTTTTGGCAACGCTTAATATTTCGTAATAATCTCTTTTTGACATAGTAATTTTAATTATTCTCCAATAACTACTTTTGAAAATCTGATAACTTTATCGTGCAGTAAATAACCCTTTTGCGTGCAGTCGATAATTTTGCCTTTCAATTTTTCTGACGGCGCAGAAATTGTGGTAATCGCTTCGTGAAATTCGGTGTCGAAATCAACATTTTCGGTTTCTATTTCTTTTACGCCCTGTTGTTTTAATATAGCCGTAAGTTGTTGATATATAAGTTCAACGCCCTCTTTTACAGCCGAAATATCGGTTGCTGTTTCGTTTGCCTTAATGGCACGTTCAAAGTTATCAACCACCTCTAAGATAGGCAAAATAACGTTTTCACCGCCATTGCGTATCAAGTCCGCTTTTTCGCGAATTGTACGTTTGCGGAAATTGTCATATTCCGCCATTAGCCGTAAATAGTTGTCATTGAGCGAGCTATATTTTTCTTCTAGTTCCACCAATTTTTCGTCTTCATTTTCAGACAAAATTTCTGATTTTTCTTCCAAATTTTGCGATTTTTCTTGCTCTTCTTGTTGATTATTTTTCTGCTTCTTTTTCATAAAATATTAATTTTCGTAATTAGTTGATAATAAAATAGATAATAATATTTTTGATTTGCTGCTGCATTACAACAAAAATCTTGCCAAATAGATAATATTCGTCAAAATCGGAACTTTTGTCATAAAAAATAATTTTTAGTGTTATGTTTTGTCAGTAAAAATATTTGCCGTTTTTCAAAAAAAGAAGTAATTTTGTAAAAAATTTTTAGATAAAAATGCAGGAAAAATTTTTCCAAATTATTAATTTTCTCAAATACAAACTTTTAGCGAGGCATAGAAAGGGTTTTTCGGTTCATTCTCCGTTTGTGTTTGAGTTGTTGAACAATGTTTTTTTTGAAAAAGAGCATTATTATTGTTATGAAGAAAATGAAAAAGAATTACAGAAAAAATATCCTAAAATATTTTTTCGTAAAGATATAAAATATTATAGATTGTTTTTCCGATTAGCAAATTATTTTAACGCAAAAAATATGCTTATTTTGGGCAATAATCCTTGTGTAGAAAAATATTTATTGTCTGTTAGTAAAGAAATTATGTTGATGTCATTTGAAAAATTGGACATTGTATCAGAAAGTTACTTGTCGAAATTTATTGCGAACAATTGGAAAAGTTTAATAAATAATGAAAGAGATGAAAAATTTGATTTGATATTTTTTCCAAATAATTCTATCGAAAACTATAAAAATTATAATCTTTATTACAAAGAAAATTCTATTTTAATTTTTGAAAATATTTATAAAAACAGAAAAATTAATGAGATTTGGAAAAATATTTGTAATGATAACAGCCTGAAAATTAGCATAGATATTTTTCGTTTTGGAATAATTATAAATAAAGATATTCCAAAACAACATTACAGAGTTGCATTTTAAAAAATTAAACAAAAAATGAGTACTTCCGAACAATTTGACAAATCAATTGAAATTTGTCGTGAGGTTTTTGTAAAAAAACTTTCCGATTACGGCGCAGCGTGGCGAATTATGCGTCCGCAATCTATTACAGACCAGATTTTTATTAAGGCAAACCGCATTCGTCAAATCGAACTCACAGGCATAAAAAAAGTTGATGAGGGTGTTTTTTCCGAACTTATAGGAATTGTGAATTACGCTGTTATCGGCTTGATACAATTAGAGTTAGGTTGTGTCGAAAACGTTGATATTTCAGCAGAAGAGGCGTTGGAAAAGTACAACAAATTTGTGCTTGACGCAAAAAATCTTATGCTTGCCAAAAACCACGACTACAATGAGGCGTGGCGGCTAATGCGTCCGCAATCTTACACCGATTTGATTTTAATGAAAATCAACCGCACCAAAACCATAGAAGACAACGCAGGCGCAACGCTCGTCTCAGAGGGTATTGATGCAAATTATTTCGATATGCTCAACTATGCCGTTTTTGGTATGATACAGTTAAGTTAATAATTTTTAGTGTAAAAAAAATAACATCTAAAAAACTTAGATGTTATTTTTTTGTCTTCGTTTATTTTTACACAAATTTTCTGTTTATTTCCTCAACATCAGAAACAAACTGACGTATTCTTTTCTCGTCTTCCTTCTTACAAATCAAAAGCACATTGTTATAATTTGCCACCAAAAAGCCGTCAAGTCCGTCAATCACAGCGATTTGACCTTTGGGCATAACTATAAGATTGTTGCTGCTGTTGTACATTTTTGCTTGACATTTAAAAGCGGTGTTTCTGTTTTCGTCTTTGTCGCCGAGTTCGTAGAGCGAATCCCAAGTTCCCAAATCTGACCAGCCAAAATCGGCAATCATAACATAAACATTTTTCGATTTTTCCATTATGCCGTAGTCGATGGAGATATTTTCGCAGAGCGGGTAAATTTCATCAATAAAACTCTGCTCTTTTTCGGTGTGATAAAAATTTTTACCTTGCTCAAATTTTGCTGCAATTTCGGGTAAAAATTCTCTCAAATTTTCAACAATCGCATTTATAGACCAAAAAAACATTCCCGAATTCCAGAAAAATTCGCCAGAATTGACAAAAATTGTTGCCATTTCGAGATTTGGTTTTTCGGTAAATGTCTTCACTTTGCGTAAAACTCCCTCGCCGTCTGCCACTTGGATATAACCATAGCCAGTTTCTGGACGCGTGGGTTTCATTCCAAGTGTGAGCAATGAATTATCGTTTTTTTCCACAAAATCAAATCCCTGTTTTACAATTCGAATATACTCCTCTTCTTTGGTTATCAGATGGTCGGAAGGCACAACGATAATGTTTGCCTTATCGCTTTTTGCCCTGATTTTATATACCGCATAAGCGATGCAAGGGGCAGTGTTTCTGCGCATTGGTTCAAGCAAAACCTGTTCGGAGGTGAGTTGTGGCAGTTGTTCCAAAATTTTTTCTTTGTAATTTTTATTTGAAACAATGTATATATTTTCTGTTGGCACAACGTTCTTAAATCTGTCAAAAGTCATTTGCAAAAGCGAACGTCCTGTGCCGAAAAAATCAAGGAATTGTTTTGGGTTGTCGGTTTTGCTGAGAGGCCAAAATCGGCTGCCAACGCCACCTGCCATTATGATACAGTAGTTGTTTTTCATTGTTGTTTAGGGGTTAGGAATTAGGGGTTAATTTTTTTAATGGTAGTTGTTTTATATGTTTAATTTAAAAAATAAAATTAATTTGGCAAAGGTATAAAACATTTTGATATTTTGCAAATAAACATATTGATAAGATTTTGACATTAATATTTGCATATATTCAAAAAAAATATTAACTTTGCAGACTTTTTTTAATTTAATTTTAATGTTATGACAAAAACAAAAAACTATTTTTTGCTTTTTGCGCTGTTTGTTGCCATTATAACAGCAAAGGCTCAACCTGCAACTATTCCCTACGTTTGCGATTTTGAGAACTCAATCGAAAATGCGAGGTGGATAATTCCAAATTCACCAACTGCAAATCGTTGGGTTTTCGGCACAGCGGAAGCAAGTTCGCCAACTCATTCGGCATATATTTCCAATGACAATGGTGCAAGTGCAAATTATTCGAATGCATTAAACACTTTACCTTTGTATAGAGAGTTTAATACCGTAAATGGGGAACAATATCGTATAACTTTTAACTGGAAAGCAAATGGTTTCCAAGACCTTAGCGATTTGCGCGTTTATTGGGTTGACAACCCTTCGGTAGATGTATCAGCTTGGTTAACAACAGGTTATGATGAACCGACAGCAGCAATTCCATATAGAAAAGGAATAATGCACAGTACCACTGCTTGGCAACAAGGTTCATTTGTTGTAACCGGCAATGGTTCGCCTGCAAAACTTGTGTTTGTGTGGAGAAACTACAACTTTCCATCTTTTCACAATGCTCCGGGCGGTTGTGTTGATGATATTGAAATTGTAAAAATATGTCCAAATCCACCTACGCACGTTGGCATAACTACTGATAATATTTCTTACATAAATATTTCTTGGAGCGGCACAGGAGATAGTTATGATATTCGATATAGAAATACATCGGGGGCAAACACTTGGACAAACCATTTCGGAATAGTTCCGCCTACTACAACGCTGAATTTAACCTCTTTGACTGCCGGTTTTTATGAAATACAAGTAAGGGCAAACTGTAATGGCGGCGGTTCAAGTACTTGGGAAACAAGAATTGTTGATATATCGCCCAATGTAGCAACAATTCCATATTTTCACGATTTTGAAGATGCTACTGAGAACTCCAAATGGGAAACCAATTCTTTAACTGTAAATAGATGGGTCATTGGAACGGCAACTTCAAGTTCACCAACTCATTCGGCATATGTTTCCAATAACAATGGCATAAGCGCAGATTATTCGAATGTGTTGAATACAATACCTTTTTATAGAGAATTTCGTACTGTAAATGGCGAACAGTATTTAGTAACTTTTGATTGGAAAGCAAATGGTTATCCTGACCTCAATGATTTGCGCGTTTATTGGGTCGACAATCCTTTAATAGATGTATCAACTTGGGCAACGACAGGTTACGATGAACTGACTGCTGCAATTCCATATAGAAAAGGAATAATGGACGGCACCACAGATTGGCAACAAGGTTCATTTATTGTAAATGGTAATGGTTCATTTTCAAAACTTGTGTTTGTATGGAGGAATTTTAATTTCCCGTTTTTTCATAATGCTCCGGGCGGTTGTGTTGATAATGTTGAGATTACAAAAAGATGTCCCAATCCTCCTACACATATCGGCATAAACACCGATAATGCTTCCTATGTAAATATTTCTTGGAGCGGTACAGGAGATAGTTATGATGTTCGATATAGAAATATATCACTTACAATAGATCCTTGGACCACCGTTTATGGCAAAATTCCGCCTGATACTACGCTAAACTTAACCTCTTTGCCTGCTGGTTTTTATGAAGTAGAGGTAAGAGCAAACTGTAATGGCGGTCCAAGTGCTTGGGTAACAAAATATGTTCGCATATCGCCTGCCCCAGCAGCAATCCCATATTATCACGATTTTGAAGATAGTACTGAAAATACCAATTGGGAAACCGCTTCTTTAACTGAAAATAGATGGGTTATTGGAACAGCAACTTCAAGTTCGCCTACTCGTTCGGCATATATTTCATACGATGATGGTGTAAGCGCAGATTATACATCTGTATCCAACACAACACCTTTATACAGAGAATTCAATACCGTAAATGGCGAGAAATATTTAGTAACTTTTGATTGGAAAGCCAATGGGTCTATTGCGGTTGATGAGTTGTGCGTTTATTGGGTTGACAATCCTTTGGTAGATGTATCAACTTGGGCAACAACAAATTCTTTTGAATTGCCGACAGCAGTTCCATATCGAAAGGCAACAATGCACAGCATCACAAATTGGCAGCAAGGTTCATTTGTTATAACAGGCAATGGCTCGCCTGCAAAACTTGTGTTTATGTGGAGAAATTCCAACAGTGTGTTTCTTCATAATGCTCCGGGCGGTTGTGTTGATAATGTTGAAATTATAAGAGTATGTCAGGCACCGCCTACGCACGTCGGTATAGATACGGATAACTCTTCCTATATAAATATTTCTTGGAGCGGTACAGGAGACAGTTTTGATGTTCGATATAGAAATCTAACGCTAACAAGTACTTGGACAACACATTCTGGATTGGTTCCGCCTGACACTACGCTAAATCTTTCATCTTTGCCTAACGGTTATTATGAAATAGAGGTAAGAGTGAATTGTATTGCAGGTTATGAAGGTATTTGGATTAAAAGAACTGTTATTATTACAGATGAATATTGGGACAATTGTGTTGATTTTACAAATTTATACTCTCCATTTGTTGTTTGTACTTATGGCGTTTTTACCAACCCACATCTTAATACAGGAGTAGTTGATTTTGGACCAACAAACATACTTAGCCGACATACTGTAAATACTGATATAAATGCGAGAGATCCTCGAACAGGAAATGGTTTAAGAGTTATTCCTCAGGGAGAATACGCCTCTGTTCGTCTTGGGAATTGGGCTGTAGGTGCTGAGGCAGAAAGCATAACATACGACTATACAGTAAGTGATAGTACAACACTGATTATATTGCGTTATGCGGTAGTTTTAGAAGACCCAAATCATTCGCCAGCGCAACAACCGCGTTTTACATTGGACATATTAAATCAAGCAGGGCAACTTATAAGTCCTTTATGCGGTTCTGCCAATTTTATTCCGGGCGTAAGTACACAAGGTTGGAACACTTTTGGACAGGTGGTTTGGAAAGATTGGACAAGTTTAGGTTTAAGTCTCCACCAGTATGCAGGACAAACCATCAAAATTCGCCTTACCACATACGATTGCAGCCCAACAGCACACTACGGCTATGCCTACTTTACACTCTCGTGCGCAAGCGGAGAAATACAGGGAGCAAGTTGCGGCGGTATTCCTGTTACTTTTACCGCACCTGCCGGCTTCAACTATAAGTGGTGGGCAGAAGACGATCCCAGTGTTATTTTGAGTACAACAAATACACTCACCAGCCAACCAAATGATGTTAATGACTATATTTGTCGAGTAGAATTTCTTGAACATCCAGACTGTTACTTTACTTTAAAAGCATTTGCAAAAAACAGATTGCCTAATGCTGCTGCCGATTATGTACTTGATACTGTGTGTCAAAACAAAATAAGTTTTACAAATCAAAGTTACGTTACAATCGGCACTGAGATAACAGGAGACCCGTTGCATTCTTTTGATTGGACGGTAAGCGATGGACAAACTTCAACAGAAAAAGACCCTGAATTTCTGTTGCCTAATACAGCAGGAACATATACCGTAAAATTGGTTGCAGGATTGGCAGAAAGAAATTGTATCGACAGTGTAGAATTCACATTTTCAGTTCCGGAAATACACTCATTAGATACAATAATTTACGACACAATTTGCTCAAACAAAACTTACGATTTTAACGGCACATTTATAAGTTCGGCAGGCACTTATATTGATACCATACCAAGTTTTCACGGTTGCGATAGCATTATTACTTTGGAATTAGCAGTTAATCCTGCCTATTTTCAAACAGAAACATTAACAATTAACGATAACGATTTGCCATATACTTGGCGAGATACGGTTTTTGATGTCGGAACAACTGATGGCATATTTACTTTTAATCGCACAACCGTGTTGGGTTGCGACAGTGTTGTAACCTTGACATTAACAGTCAATCCTGTAACCACAATCACCGAAACCGAAATAATTTGTCAAAACGATTTGCCATACACTTGGCGAGATACGGTTTTTGATGTCGGAACAATTAGTGGCACATTTATTTTTAATCGCATAGATGAATCTGGCGGTGACTCAATTGTTACTTTGCATTTGGAGGTAAAACTTTCGCCTTCGGTCTCTGTTTTAGAAAGCGAAATTTGTCAAAACGATACTTTACATTTAACTTTCACAGGTGTTTCGCCGTTTGATTTGGACTATACTTTTAACAACACAAGGCAAAGTATTATAATTTCGGGAATGGATGCCGCGTTTGTTGCAACACAATCGGGCGGGAATCTGTTTATTGTGCATAGTTTGATTTCCGATAATGGTTGTTCAATGGGCTTTATGCAAGAAACAATAACAGTTAATCCAATAAAACACGAAGCTGTGTTTGATACAATTTGTCCAAACGATAGTGTCCTTTTCAACGGAAATTATTACAATCTCGCAGGAATTTACACTGCCAATTTACAAACTGCATTTGGTTGCGACAGCATTGTAACCTTAAATTTGACGATACGAAACGATGTTGTTACAACAACCATTCGCGACACAATTTGCGATAATCAAACATATTTGTTTAATGGAACGAATTATTCACAAACAGGTACTTACATTGCAAATTTGCAAACCGCAAATGGCTGTGACAGTATTGTTACATTGCATTTAGTTGTACATTTAACTTATGACACTCATATTCACGACACAATTTGTGATGGACAAAGTTATCTATTTAATGGACAAAATTACTATGTATCAGGCATTTATCCGATAACTTTGTTATCAATAAATAATTGTGATAGTATTGTTACGCTGCACTTAAAAGTTAATGAAATTTATAGCATTAATATTTATGACACAATTTGCCAAGGTGAAACATACGATTTTAACGGCACATTAATAAGTTCCGCAGGCACTTATACTGAAACATTGCAAACCATAAACGGCTGTGATAGCATAGTTACACTCCAACTTGAAGTTATTGAAAGTATTGATGTAATATTTGCTGGTTTGGCTGAAATTTGTGCTGATTATGAAGATTTTACATTAACTTTTACGTCAAACTCATCGACTTTCCCAACGCATTATCAAATAATTTTTAATCAAAAAGAGTTAAATGCTGGTTTTATAAATCAGCAAGGTGAAATAATCGGCAATAACATTGTGGTTGAAATGCCTGATAAAGTTTATCCCGATTATTATTCCTTAACAATAATTTTGAGTAATGATGTTTATAATTGTGACGAAAAATCGTTTGAAATAAATTACAGTGTTTTGTATCCAAGTTCAATTATGGAACAAAAATGGGACGATGTAATCGCGCTTTTGAATGAACAAAGTTGTGGATATAAATTTGTTGGTTATCAATGGCATCAAAATGGTGAGGAGATGTTAGATGAAAATAAGTCGTATATTTACAGAACATTGGTTGTTGGAGACGAATATTCGGTTTTAATCACTCGTGAAGATGGCACAAAAATGCTCTCTTGTCCGCTTGAGGCAATCGCAAAAGATTGTTGTACCGAAATACCGACTATTGTTCAGCCAAGCGGCGTAATCAAACTGCAAGACGAAAATGCCCAAGTGCGCTTGATAACCGTTACAGGTATTCCGCTATCAAATTACCAATCAGCAAAGAACGAAATTATCGCTCCAATGCAGCAAGGCGTATATCTGTTAGAAATATTATTAAGCAATAATTCAAGAAAAGTTGTGAAGATAATTGTGAAATAAAAAAAAGCGGGAAATTTATTATTTCCCGCTTTTTTTAAAATTTTGGTTCATCATATTGATACTCTTCTATATTTTCGGGGACAAAATATTGCGGTGCTTGCGGCTCTTCTTTAACCCTTTTAGGATTTTTTCTTGAACCAATCATACGGCTATGGTCGCTTGCTGTTTCGCTTGCTTTTTGCCGCAAACGTTCATACTCCGTTTTTTCATTTACAAACATAGCAAAATCATTCGCAAAATACAAATCAACGTCTGCTGTTGCGCCATTTCGGTGTTTAGCAATAACAATCTGCGCCACGCCGCGCAAGTCTTTACCAGTGTTTGGGTCTTCAAAAATTTTGTAATAATCAGGACGATGTATAAAGCACACAAGGTCAGCATCTTGCTCAATTGCGCCCGATTCGCGCAGGTCAGAAAGTTGCGGCTTTTTTGCATCAAGTTTGTTGTCGTCTTTCACTGCACGAGATTCCACATTACGATTTAATTGCGAGAGCGCAATAATCGGAATATCCAACTCTTTAGCAAGTCCTTTCAACGAGCGCGAAATCAAACTTACTTCGCTCTCTCGACTATAATAGGTCATTCCTGTGGCGTTCATAAGTTGCAGATAATCAATAATAATGACTTTCACGCCGTGTTCGCTCACAAGACGGCGCGCTTTTGTACGCAGTTCAAGAACCGAAAGCGATGGCGTATCGTCAATATACAACGGAATATTTTCAATTTTTCCAATACCCGCCGAAAGTTGTTTAAATTCCTCTTGATTGAGTTTTCCGCTCTTTATTTTTTCACCCGGTAGTTCTGAGGCATTAACAATAAGACGATTAACAAGTTGAACATTAGACATTTCCAACGAAAAAAAGGCAACAGGAATTTTATTTGCCGCCATCTGTTTAGCCATCGTAAGCACAAAAGCAGTTTTACCCATCGCAGGACGAGCAGCCATAATAATCAAGTCAGAGCGTTGCCAACCCGAAGTAACCTTGTCCAAAGCAAAAAAATTACTCGGAACGCCAGTCGTATTCGACTCTTCTTTTGATGCCTCCACAATTCTGTTGAACGCTAAGGGCATAATATCTTTGATTGCCAAAACGTCTTTTTTGTGGTTTGCTTGCGATACTTCAAAAATTTTCCCCTCCGCCTCCTGCATCAACTCATCAACGTCCTGCGAAGTGTCAAACGCTTTTGTCTGTATTTCAGACGAAATTCTGATAAGTTCGCGAGCAAGATATTTTTGTGCAATAATTTTTCCGTGAAATTCAAGGTGTGCGCCAGAGGCAACATTTGACGTCAGTGAGGCGATAAAATACGCGCCGCCAACCTCTTCCAATGCCTCGTTTTTTTGCAGTTGCTCTTGCACCGTGAACATATCAATCGGCTTGTTTTCGGCTGCAAGCGTACGAATAGCATTGAAAATTATCTGATGTGTCGGCTTGTAAAACGAATGTGGTTTTAGAATTTCACTGACCTTTCCAATCGCATCGGGCTCAATCATCAATGCGCCCAAAACCGACTCTTCCAAGTCAATTGCTTGCGGCGGCATCTTGCCCAAATCGGGCAATTCGAGCGGTTCAAATTTTCTACTTTTTTTTATATTCTTCTTAATGTTTTCCATTTATTACTATTTGTGATTTTTGGCTTGCAAAGGTAGTTGTTTTTCATACAAAAAAAATAAATGTTGATACGAAGTTATTAAGTTTTTTATTAACAAATTATTCACACAACCTAATTTTATATCGGATTTTTTATATATATTTGCAGCGTGATTAATTCACACTTTCATTATTTAAATAATCATTAAATTTATTAACTAATATCTAATTTTTTATCAAAATGAAAAAAGTATTCTTAATGTTATTTTTGGCAACATTTGCCATAGGGAGCGCAATTGCTCAATCTGCAACAACAGCAGGCATCAATACAAATGAGGTGATTGTCGTAAATCCGCTCGAAGCGTCTATGGACGTAGAATTTATCGGTGCGTATGGCGATGCCTCTACAGGTAGAGTTTCTGTTATTTTTAGAGTAAGAAACAAAACCAACCACGACAAAGCAAATTTTGGAGGCGGCGTGCCCGCACAAACTGCTGCTTTTGACCCTCGTGGCAAAACTTATTTTATGCCTGACAAAGTTTCGTCTGCCTTTGTTGATGTGCCAAACGGCATTTGGGTTGAAATTCGTCTTGATGAACGTCGTCTCTCGTTTAGCAATGTGCCAGAAACAACCAAATCGTTCGAACTTATCAATGTGGCAACTGTTATTGGTAATTCAAGTGCTCGCGGTATGGTTCAGTTCCGCAGCGTTCCAATTCAGTGGGGTGTTGTGCCTGAGTAATCAAATTATTTATGGAAAAAGAAAAAAGGTGAATATAAAATTCACCTTTTTTCTTTATTTAATCAAAAGAGCGTTCGCCTGTTAAAAAATAATTTATATTGGGATTTGCTTTGACTCTTTCTACAAATTGTTGAAAAACTTCTTGTGGCATAACACATATAAATTGTGCTGTAGCCCGAATGCCACCTTTTTCACGAAGATTTCTTTCCCAAAGTAAAAAATCTCTAATTGTCTGTTTTTTAACATTCTCTAAATAAATTTCTGCTCTGTTTTTATTAACTCTTTCAAGCCATTCGCTATTACCTTGATTATAAGAAAATGCAAGAAATGTACAAGTATCATTACAATACTCGTCAGTATCTTTTCTATAAATGGTTAAATAATTCATTCCATAATCAGAAATAGTGCCTTCCCCACCCATTCGCCAAGCCCTTATGCTAGCCATATTAACATAATTGAGAGGGTTAAAAGTACCTGCGTGAACTGCCTCTAAAGCAATTGGCAAAAAATAGTCTTGTAATGTAGAGTCGTGCAAAAACCAATGATTAAAGAAAATACCTATTTCATCATAATTAACTACACTTTCGTCAAACACATTAATACTTTTCATTAATTCCTTAAATCTGATTATGTTTAAAGAATCTTGAATATCCATTTCTCTATGAATTCTTTCTAATGCAATAGTATCTGTTTGTAAATTTTTGTCATAAATAGTATCATTTTGCCTTACTCTTTGGTCATCACTATGAATTTCTCTAATAATTTTCATTGCTTTTTCATTCATACCTCCGTATTTCTTTTTCCAAAAAGTATCTTTTACTTTTGCCATTTCACAACTATATTTTGCATTATAATAATCTCTATCAAAAGCCCATTTTTTATGCTTAAACGCATCTTTATAATGGTCGGCGGCTTTTTTGTAGTTTTCTTCAAGCAAATATTGCTCTGCTTGCCAAACATTTGAATAATATTTTTGCAAGTCCTGTTTCTTTTGCGCCTGTAATGCACAGCAAAAAAATAACGATAATATAAATAATGCGTGTTTCATTTTCACTTTTAGTTTTTAACTCAAAACGCTGCGCTTTTCGGTGTTCTTGGGAAAGGTATCACATCGCGAATGTTTTGCATACCTGTTACGAAGAGCATAAGGCGTTCAAAACCAAGCCCGAAGCCCGCGTGCGGCGCAGTGCCAAAACGGCGCGTGTCCATATACCACCAAATATCTTTTTCTGGTATATTCATTTCTTGCGCTCTGCGGGTGAGTTTTTCCAAGTCCTCTTCGCGCTGCGAGCCGCCGATAATTTCGCCGATTTTTGGGAAAAGCACGTCCATTGCACGAACGGTTTTGCCGTCATCGTTCTGTTTCATATAAAACGACTTGATTTCTTTCGGGTAATCGGTCAAAATAACGGGCTTTTTAAAATGCTCTTCCACCAAATAACGCTCGTGTTCGCTCTGCAAATCCGCCCCCCAATCAACAGGAAATTCAAATTTTTTGCCTTTCGAAACCGCATTTTTTAAAATCTCAACGCCATCTGTGTAGGTCAAACGTACAAAATCATTTTCAACAACAAATTTCAATCGCTCAACAAGTTCATTGTCATACATTTTTGCAAGAAATTCGATATCGTCTTTGCAATTTTCCAACGCCCAATTTACGCAAAACTGCACAAAATCCTGTGCCAACTGCATATTTTCAGCAATTTCTATAAAAGCAACTTCGGGCTCAATCATCCAAAATTCTGCCAAATGTCGCGGCGTATTTGAATTTTCCGCTCTAAAAGTAGGTCCAAAAGTGTAAATCGAGCCAAGAGCCATTGCGCCAAGTTCACCCTCCAACTGCCCCGACACCGTGAGCGCGGTCGGCGCACCGAAAAAGTCGTTTGAATAATCAATCGCTCCGTTTTCATCAAGTTTCAGATTACAGAGATTTTGCGTTGTAACTTGGAACATTTGTCCCGCACCTTCGCAATCCGAGCCGGTGATAATTGGCGTGTGGAAATAGAAAAAGCCACGTTGGTGGAAAAAAGTGTGAATTGCCATCGCCATATGGTGCCGAATTCGGAAAATTGCCCCAAAAGTGTTTGTACGCGGACGAAGATGCGCAATTTCACGCAGATATTCGAGCGTATGCCCTTTTTTCTGCAAAGGGTATTTTTCAGGGTCAGCAGTACCGTAGATTTCAATTTCAGTTGCTTGAATTTCAACATTTTGTTCCTGTCCAACGCTTTCGGCGAGTATTCCATTTACCGAAATTGCAGCACCTGTTGTGATAGTTTTCAACTCTTCTTCCGAAAAATTATTAAAATCTACCACAATTTGAATATTATGAATAGTTGAACCGTCATTGAGGGCAATAAAACTTACGTTTTTGTTGCCTCTGCGCGTTCTTACCCAACCTTTTACATTAATTTTTTCTCCAAAATCATTTCGTTTCAGAGCATCTTTGATAGTTGTTCGTTCCATATTATTGTTATTTTTTTGGTTTGCAAAATTATAAAAAATTCCGCAATGCGCCAAGAATTTTTATTAATAAAAAAATAGATGTTTGTTATAAACAAGCATCTATTTTTCATTATTATAATAACTTTTTATTGTCTTTTTCTGTTAGTTCCGCCCACAGCACTCATAGCACAACGGAAACCGATATCTGATGCTCTGCCGTCTTGGTCAAGCCAACGACGTTTTCCGGGGTGAAGCCAAATCGCTCTATCTCTCCAACTGCCGCCTTTATAAACGCGAGCCGTGTTTGAAATCATAGTTGCCTGCTCAATGGCTGTAGCATTTTCCCAGCGTAAAATAGAGTCGTTAAGCACAGATTGTATATCGCCATCTCTGAAATCTCGCACATCTCTGCCCTCAACATAGAATCGTCTCTCGTTAATTAAAACATTGCGCATACTATCGCGAACCTCTTGCTCCATTGCTGGCAATCTGTCCAAAATTGACTCTGCATAAGCCGAATCAGCAGGGAAATTGTTACCACGGAAAGAGTTGAATTCGCCAACTAACTGATTGGAAGTAGCACGATAAACGTCTAATACCCACTCATTTACGTTTCCAGCCATATCATACAAACCATATTCGTTTGGCGGGAAGAAACCAACGTGCAAAGTTGGCGTGCTGTTGAGTTTTTGACCAATAGCGTCTCCGCGACCTCTTACAAAGTTAGCAAGAAATTGTCCTCTTGTTTTTCTGTCGAACATTTCGCGTACTTGTGTTCCACCACTCCAAGGATATATTCTGCCCTCTGAAAAATTATCTTTTACAGGAATAAGTCCATAAGCGGCATATTCCCATTCTGCCTCAGTCGGCAAACGATATTCGGCACCCAAAAGAATACCATCAAGGTCAATTTCATAGTCCTCACCGTTGAGTTCGCGCAAAAAATCGTTTCTCTTCTGCGTTGTAAAAATATATTTGTAGTATTCTGTCGAATCAACACCATCAATACTGGCATTCAATGTTTCCAAATCATTGAAAGGAATAATTTTTCTGTTGATAAGAATTCTTTCATTCACTCTATCTGTACGCCATTGGCAATATGCCATCGCTTGATTCCACGATACGCCTACAACAGGATAAAAACCGAAAGCAACGTGTGTGTAGTAGTCCCTCACATACGGTTCGTTATATTCGAGTTCTCTGCGCCAAACGGTTTCATCAGGCAACGCCATAATATATCGTCTTGGTTCGTGCCTAAAAACACCTTGAAGCCAAGCGACATACTCGCGCCAGTCGATATTTGTAACCTCAAACTCGTCCATAAAGAAGCCGTCAGTACCGATACGGCGTTTCAAATCATTAATAGGACTTGAAACAGGGTCTTCGCCGCTCCCTTTAACAAAAGACATTGTTGATACATAGACAGTTCCGGGAGGAACAATTCCGGAATATTGGGTTTTTACATTATAAAAACCTCTCTTGGGGTTATTATAAGCCCAACCTGTCTTTTCAGATGTTCTTAAACTTGGCTGCTTTCTGTTTGAGCAACCACAAAGAAGTGCAACAAGCACTACTAATACGATAACATTTTTTGTTACTTTCATAATCTTTTTATTATGTTTATTTTAATTTTTTTTAGAATAATGCAACCTTTTTTTTTGAAAAATCGCCAAATTTTTACGAAAAAACCGAAAAAAACAAATGTATAATGCCAAATTTCAAAAAAATATTTCTTTTTAATATCTTTGTAAATCTTTATAAATCAATAATTTATAAAAAATTATTTTATAAAATTTTATTTTTATCACTTCAACAGAAATAACGTGCAATAATACACAATTATTTTGAAAAAAACAAATATAAATAAAATTTTTTTTTAACTTTTTTTATTTGTAACTTTGCAGTTGATTTTTTTTGTAGAAATATTCTGATAAATACAACGTGGAAAGTATAAAAAATATTGTGTTAAGAGGAAAAGTTTTTGATTTTTGTCCGCCTATTGTTATGGCGATTATCAATATCACGCCTGACTCGTTTTTTTCGGGAAGTCGTTGCAGTGAGGAGAAGGTTGTAATTGAGCGTGCAGAAAAGGCAATTAATGACGGTGCAAAAATTCTTGATATTGGCGGCTATTCAACGCGTCCGAATGCTGATTTTGTTAGTGAGGAAGAGGAAATTCGTCGTGTTTGCAGCGCATTGGAGATAGTTCGCAAAAAATTTCCCGATATTCCGATTTCGATTGATACTTTTCGCGCAAAAGTTGCAGAAATTGCTGTAAATCAATATGATGTTAATATGATTAACGATATTTCGGGCGGAATGTTAGACAAAAATATGCTGCCAACAGTTGCAAAAATCAATCGTCCATACGTTTTGATGCACACAAAAGGCACGCCGCAAAATATGCAACAATTAACTGATTATGAGGATTTAACGTCAGATATTTTAAAATATTTTTCTGAAAAAATAGAAAAGTTGAGAAATCTTGGTTTTACATCAGACATTATTATAGATATGGGTTTTGGTTTTGCCAAAACAACCGAACAAAATTATCAACTAATGCGCGAAATGTCTGTGTTCGAGTGTTTTAATGCGCCAATTTTGGTTGGAATTTCGCGTAAAAGTATGATATATAATGTTCTTGGAACGACACCGCAAGATGCACTCAACGGAACAACTGCTCTTCACACAATAGCACTTTTAAATGGCGCAAACATTTTACGCGCTCACGATGTGAAAGAGGCAGTTGAAACAATAAAAATTGTTGAAAAACTAAAAAAATCATAATTAATAATTATATAAAATATGTTAGAAATTTTGCAAATACCAATAAAAGAGATAGTCGACATTGTTCTTGTGGCTATTTTGATGTATCAATGCTACGTTTGGACACGAGGCACAGGTGCAAGAAATATTTTTGTCGGACTGATAGTGTTTTCTATAATGTGGTTTTTGGTAACAAAAGTTTTCAAAATGGAACTGCTCGGCATAATTTTTAACGCAATTTCCGGTGTCGGAGCATTCGCTTTGATAGTGATTTTTCAAGTAGAAATACGGCAGTTTTTCTCGAAAATTGGCTCAAAACAAAATTGGAAACATTTTATTCGTTTGTTAGAAAAGTTGCACATTACCAAAAGAAACAGTGAAGCATTTTTGCCGATAAAGAACATTGCTGACGCTTGCAAAAATATGGCGAAAAACAAAATTGGCGCGCTTATTGTAATATCGAAAACTACTGATTTACAAGAATATAGCGACACAGGTGAAATTATCAATGCCGAAATAAATACGCGACTGATAGAAAATATTTTCTTCAAAAATTCGCCGTTGCACGATGGCGCGGTAATTATTGCCGACAATAAAATCATCTCTGCGGGCGCGATTTTGCCCATTTCACGCAATCCCGACATTCCAAAAGTACTTGGTTTGCGCCATCGCGCCGCACTCGGCATCTCGGAGCGCACAGATGCAGTTGTAATCATTATTTCGGAAGAGACAGGCAATATTTCACTTGCCGCAAACGGCTCTTATACTCTAAAAATTTCTTCCGAAAATTTGGAAAAGTTAATTATGGAAAATTTGAAAATCTAATTTTTTTTAAACTTTATCCATCAAAAAAGGACGTATTGAATACGCCCTTACGTTTTTAAATCGAAAGTATTTGTAATACATTAATTTTTTCATCACCGATTTGTTTGTCGTCTTTTATTGCCTTTGAAAATGGCACATAAACAATCTCTTCATTGACAACACCGACCATAACGTTGCGCTGTTCGTCAAGCAACGCCTCAATGGCAGCCACGCCCATTCGTGAAGCCAAAATTCTGTCGTAAGCCGATGGCGAACCGCCGCGCTGTAAATGCCCCAAAATCGACACGCGCACATCGTAATGCGGAAATTTTTGCTTTACACGTTCGGCAATACCTTGCGCGCCAACATCTCCCTCTGCCACAATCACAATGCTTGAATTTTTTGATTTTCTTAGTCCATTACTGATAAAATCGTCGAGTTCTTCGAGCGAAGTTGTTTTTTCGGGAATAACCGCCGCTTCTGCGCCTGCTGCCAATGCGCTGTTGAGAGCCAAAAAGCCAGCATCACGTCCCATTACCTCGATAAAAAAGAGCCGCTCGTGCGAGGTCGCCGTGTCGCGAATTTTATCAACTGCCTGCATAATGGTATTCAATGCCGTGTCGTAGCCGATTGTTGAGTCCGTTCCAAAGAGGTCGTTGTCGATAGTGCCGGGTACGCCGATAATTGGAATGTTATATTCCTGCGCAAAAAGTCGCGCGCCTGTGAGCGTGCCGTCCCCGCCTATAACTACCAAAGCATCAATTTTTTCACGTTTCATTGTTTCGTGAGCAATTTTTCTACCTTTGGCAGTCATAAATTCTTCGCTACGTGCAGTTTTTAAAATTGTGCCGCCCTGCTGAATAATATTGCTGACATTTTGCGATTGAAACTCAATAATCTCGTTGTCAATCAGCCCTTTATAACCCCTGTAAATTGCTTTTACACGAATATTATTAAAAATCGCAGCGCGAGTAACCGCTCTGATAGCCGCATTCATTCCGGGTGCATCGCCGCCGGAAGTCAAAACTCCGATACAATTAATTTTGTATTGCATTTTTTTTGATTTTTTTGCAAAGTTATAAAATAATTTTCATTTTCAACAATCTTAATGCTAATAAAAATTCTGTCAGTCCGAAAACAAAGTAGATGCTTGACATAAAGTTTAATGGGAAAATAATGAATTGAACGCATATCCACAGCATCAGTAATATGCCACAACAAAACGAGGCGATGGCTGCAAATTTGTGGTGTTTTATAAGTAAAATTGCGGTTGTAATTTGCGGTATTCCATTGACTAACAACAATGCAAGTCCCGCAAAAGCAAAATTTTGAAATAACAAGTCCGCAAACGGCAACACTTGAAAAGCAGGCAACATTGGTGTCATTCCAAACATTTTGCCCGAAGTATCAATCCACATCATAGCAGTTCCGCCAACTGCACCAATGCCGATAAAAAGTGTCCAAAAGACAAGCCATTTTTCGATTTTGTTCATTTTTTTACGTAAAAATATTTCTAAATTCCGCCTCTGAATTTTTCGCGATAAAGAGCAAAAGCGTCATTGATAATTTGCAGTGCAACCTCCCTGCCCAAAAAATCATCGACAACAATTTCCTTTCCTTCCAACTTTGTGTAGTCCTCGAAAAAACTTTGCACCTCTTGAATTATGTGCGTTGGTAATTCAGAAATGTTGTTATAATGATTTACAGACGTATCACCGCTTGCCACAGCAATAATTTTGTCGTCCGCTTCGCCATTATCGCGCATTCGCATCACGCCGATAACCTTCGCCTCTACAATGCAGAGCGGAACAACCTCAATCTGCGAGAGAATCAGAATATCAAGCGGGTCTTTGTCATCGCAATAGGTTTGCGGGATAAAACCATAATTTGCGGGATAATAGACAGAGGAGTAGAGTACGCGGTCGAGGCGAATAAGTCCATTTTCTTTATCAAGTTCGTATTTTGCACGAGTTCCGCGCGGAATTTCAATAATTCCATTCACAATCTCAGGTACGCATTTTCCCGGAGAAACGTGATGCCAAGGGTTAAAAGTATTAGCAATAATAATATATTTTTTGAAATTTATTTATTTTTTAATGATTAACTGCTATTTCCATCGCTCTGTCAATTCCGTCAGCGTTTTTACCGCCTGCTTGGGCGAAAAATGGTTGTCCGCCGCCGCCGCCTTGAATTTCTTTTGCTGCGGTGCGAATGATGTTTGTGGCGTTCAGTCCTGCCGTAACCAAATCGTCTGATAATAAGATTGTTAGCGAAGGCTTGTTGTCAAAAACTGAACCTATTACAACGTAAAGTTTCTCGAACTGCTTGCTCTTCAACAAAAACGCCAAATGTTTTGCGTGTTCGGCAGGAATATTCGCTTTGAATTTGATAATTGTAACATCTTCAACGTCAAAAACATCTTTTACGTTTGTATCAATGTGAATTGCACCTACTCTTTTTTCGCCAAGTTCGCCCGATAAAAGTTTGTCGCACATTGTAGAAATACGCTCATACACAACATCTTCCACCTGTTTTTTGAGTTCTGCGTTTTCTTCAAGCGCTCTTTTAACGGCGGTCATCAAATTTGGTGTATTGTGGAAAAATTCTTTTAAATCAGCAATCATATCTTGCTGATAATCAAGCATATTCTCTATTGTTCCGCCCGTAATTGCCTCAATTCTGCGAATGCCCGCCGCGATAGAACTTTCGGACATAATGCGCACCATTCCGATTTCGCCTGTTGCCTTAACGTGCGTGCCGCCGCAAAGTTCCGCCGAGTTGCCAAACTTGATAACGCGCACATTTTCGCCGTATTTTTCGCCAAAAAGTGCTATTGCACCCATTTTTTGCGCCTCTGCAATGGGCAGTTCGCGCATTTCTTGTATATTAAAATTATTTCTAATATGCTCATTTGCAAGATGTTCCACTTGGCGAATTTCCTCTTTTGTCATTTTTTGGAAATGTGCAAAGTCGAAACGCAAAACTTCGGGTGAAACATACGAGCCCTTTTGCTCAACGTGCGTTCCCAAAATTTCCCTTAATGCCTCGTGCAAAATATGTGTTGCAGTGTGGTTGCGAGCGGTGGCATTGCGTTTTTCCAAATCAATTTGCGCAACAAAAGTTATAGCCCCCAAACCCCCACAGGGGGCTTTAGTGTCTGCAAATGGCAAATAATTTGCCAAATGAACAGACAAATTATTTTCTTTTTTTGTGTCGAAAATTTCAATAGAGCCGTCATTGCGGGCTTGACCCGCAATCTCCTCACTATTCAGGAGATTGCGGCTTTCGCCGCAATGACGAAGCGTGCCACAATCGCCGACCTGTCCGCCGCTTTCGGCATAGAATGGCGTTTTTTCCAACACAATTTGATAAAACTCTTTATTTTTTTGCTTAACTTTTCTGTAACGTAAAATCTTAGTTTTCACTTCGTTATAATCATAACCGACAAATTCGCTTTCGCCTTCATTGACAATTACCCAATCGTCTGTTTCTACGGCAGCAGCATTGCGGGCGCGTTCTTTTTGTTTTTGCATTTCGGTATTAAACTCTTCTAAATCAACGCTTAAATTATTTTCGCGCAAAATTAATTCCGTCAAATCAAGCGGAAAACCATAAGTATCATAAAGCGTAAAAGCGATTTTTCCGCTCAAAGTTCCACCTTTTGAAAGATTTTGAATTTCTTTGTCCAAAAGTTTAATTCCTGTTTCCAAAGTGTGCAAAAACGATATTTCTTCCTCTTTTGTAACTTTTTCAATCAGCGTTTGCTGTGCTTTGAGTTCGGGATAAGCATCGCCCATAACCTCGATTAACACAGGAATAAGTTTGTACATAAACGCCTCTTTTTGTCCCAAAAATGTGTAGCCATAACGCACCGCACGGCGCAAAATTCGGCGAATAACATAACCCGCTTTTGCGTTGCTCGGCAGTTGCCCATCTGTGATTGCAAAGGCGATTGTGCGAATATGGTCGGCAATTACGCGCATTGCGATATTTATTTGTTCTTGTTGATTTTCTTTTTGATTCATATTTTTTTAATTTTATTTTCGTTGTTTGTAAATACAATCAGTATTTACTCCATATTTAATTATTCTATAACAAAGTCCCCTATCGTCGTAATACATTGTTTTTGGTAAAACTTCTACTATCAACCTACAACTGACAACTGAATCTAACTTGTTGTTGCTGTAAAAATAATTTTGGTACCCATACATTATAGAATCTTCTTGAAAGGTCTGTATTTCAATTAATTGCTCCGATTGATTGTATTTGTAAATGGTTTTATAATCACTTCTTTTTTTCTCTAAAACTTTTCCCTGTTTATCAAATTTGAATTGAAGAGTATAATCTGAACCGTAGAATGAAAATGTACTATCTCTGCATTCTCCATAATATTCTCGATACAACATTAAACTATTAGGTTCAAAACGATAACTCATTTTCAATGCTTCATAATAATCAGAATCGTGTATTTGTTCAATTAAAAAACCGATACTATCATATTTGTACTTATTGTTTGAACCCATAAAACAAATTTGCTGCGCTTCCACAATTTGCCCGTTTTCGTCATAAACATAAAATTCAATTGTATCTTTTTCTTGAATTAAAAACATTGTATCAACCCGATTAGCAATTAATGCCTCTTTTGAATTAAAAACTAAATAATCATCAAGAGCATTAAACTTCAAATCAGATAGTTGTAAAGGTTTTTGTGTGCAACTTGCAAAAAGAATAACGGCAAATATAAAAAATATTTTACGCATTTTTTTCATTTTTAAATTGAATATTTATACCCTGTAATTTTTTCTATTTCCTTAATTATCGGTTGAAAAATATCGGTGTCGTAGTTGGAAATTTTACCCTGTATTGCCATACAAAGCCGCTCAAAACCCATTCCTGTGTCGATAACTTTGTTTGGCAGCGGCTCGAGCGTGCCGTCTGCTTTGCGGTTGTACTGCATAAAAACGTTGTTCCAAATCTCGACTACTTGCGGGTGGTCGTTATTTACAAGCGTCAGTCCGTCAATTTTTTCGCGCTCGCTGTCGGGGCGCAGGTCGATATGAATTTCAGAACAGGGTCCGCAAGGTCCGGTGTCGCCCATTTCCCAAAAATTGTCCTTTTTGCTGCCGTTGATAATGCGCTCTTTGGAGACAAATTGTTCCCAAATTTCTGCTGCTTCGTTATCGCGGGGTAGCCCCCCCACCCCCCGAAGGGGGGATTGTTCTCCCCCTTCGGGGGAGCTAGAGGGGGCTTCACCCTCAAAAACGGTTACATAAAAGCGGTTTTTGTCAAGTTTCAGCACTTCGGTAAGAAATTCCCAAGCCCACGCAATCGCTTCTTTTTTGAAGTAGTCGCCAAACGACCAGTTTCCCAACATCTCAAACATTGTATGATGGTAGGTATCGCGCCCAACTTCCTCTAAATCATTGTGTTTGCCGCTCACGCGCAAGCATTTTTGGCTGTCGGCAATGCGCGGGTATTGTATCGGGTCGTTGCCCAAAATAATATTTTTAAACTGGTTCATACCTGCGTTAGTGAACATCAACGTAGGGTCGTCTTTAATAACCATTGGTGCAGAAGGCACGATTTTATGTCCTTTTTTCTCAAAAAAATTGAGAAACGATTTGCGAATTTCCTGTGAAGTCATTATTATAAGTTTGTAAGTTAGTAAGTCGGTAAGTCCGTAAGTCATAATTGACTTGCCAACTTATTGACTTATCGACTTACGGACTTAAAAAATCGTGCAAAGTTACAAAAAAAATGCTAATTAATGAAAATGGTCTTTAAAACATAACAAAAAGGTTAAACTTAGTTAAATATTCGTTTTTTATGTAACATTTTTCTCCGTTATTCGTTTATGTAATTATAAATATATTTTTTATTAATTAACAATAAAATTTTTATCAAAATGAAAAGATTTATTTTTTCTGCAGCAGTATTATTTACTGCATTAAGTTTCACAGGTTGCGACAAAGACAAAGAGAAGCCTGTACCCACACCTGATGGTTTTATAATTAACGCACAGGTAAAAAACGGCGCGAACTTTAACGCTTTGGTTGATGAAGTGCGTGCAATGTCTTATGGCGATGAGGATGTATTTGTTCTGGCAAAAGCACCTTACCAAAATGGCGGTTTTAAAATAACACTGCCAGGAAAAGTCGATGAAAAATTGCTTTTTCCAATGGACGATGATGCGCCTGAGGGAATAACAATTAGCGACAGAAATGTTAAAATTTGTACGGCTGAATCTTTTGAAGCATACAAAAACGGAGAGCATTTTGATGATTTAATTCAAGTTGCTATTAACCTCTCAACTTTTTCAATGGTACAAAGGATGTATATGTATGCAGACAGAAATGTAACAATAACAGGTGTTGCGCAGGAAGAGGAAATGACTATGACTTATGATATAGACTTTAAAAAAGGTTGGAATGCTGCATATATATCAATAAGTTTTATGACAGGAACAATGACATTCACAACCACACCGCCAGCAACTTTGCCAGAATGGTGGTTTGCAGAAGATTTTTATAACTCAATGCCTTTTGCACCGCAAAAATCGCCAAAAATGTTAAAAAAACTTTTTTAATAAATCATTAAACAAAAATGGCTTTTATGAAAACATAAGAGCCATTTTTTCACCAAATTATCATTCTATAATCGTCATCTCATCTACAAGGTATTTTGCGCCTGCAAATTTATCAACGATAAAAAGTATATAGCGAATATCAACAGAGATATTTCTGCATTGGGCTGGGTCATAGTGAATGTCACTCATTGTGCCTTCCCAAACGCGGTCGAAGTTGATACCTATCAAATGTCCGTCTGCATTCAAAACAGGACTGCCCGAATTGCCGCCTGTGGTATGGTTGGTGGCAACAAAAGCAACAGGCATTTCGCCGTTTTTCATTGCATATCTACCGTAATCCTTGCTCTCGTACAACGATTTTAGTTTGTCCGCCACCACATAGTCGTAAATGCCTGTGTTTCCTTTTTCTATAATGCCGTCAATAGTGGTGTAATGTCTGTATTTCACAGCGTCAACCGGCTCGTAGCCCTTCACATTTCCGTAAGTAACACGCAAAGTCAGGTTTGCATCGGGATAGAATTTTTTGTCGGTTTGCATTTCCATAAGCGCTTTTGTCCAGAGGCGGTTTAATTGACTGATTTGCGTGTTCAGAGCGGTCATCTGCTTTTGAGTTGTGTTGATAAAGTTGTCATAAACAGGACTAATCCATTGAAAAAGAATATCATTTTTCAGTTTTTCAATATCAGAAAAATTCTCTTTCTGCATAATAGCAAGCAATTTTTCTTTTTGTAAGAAAATGGAGTTATTATAAATAGCATTGGCTACTTTTCTTACATCATTTTTATGTTTTTTTAATAAAGCAACAATTTCATTTGGAAGTTTGCTATGTTCTGTATTTGCCAAATAATATTGCATTGTTTCTATAAATATTTCTTTATCTAAGTTGATATTATAATCTTTAAAAAACGCTTCAATATTTTTGATTTGCTCTTTTAAATTGGCAAAAAGGGTCTTGTCTTTTGCTTTTGCCTTGTCAATAAGTCCGTCAAATCGCCACGCAAAACGAACCGCTTCGGCAGCATTGAACGCCTCATTGAAATAAGAAACTTCTCTCGACACATAGGCTATTTGTTTGTACAGATTTTCAAAAGCAGGCAATATTTCGCTGTACTGCTGCCGCGCTTTGTCTTGGGCAATCCATTTTAGGAAATCGGCTTCGAGCTCCTGTTTTTTTTCAATGGTTTTCAGACGTTTCAAACCCCTGTTTTCGCCTATCCATTTTTTCCAGCCATTAGAAATATTCGCCGCTTTTGCTGCATATTGAATACGAGTAAGTTCATCTTGCTGCATATATCTTTTTATAATGTCCAAGCGTTTGGTGCGCAAGTCAATGGCTATAGGGTTGGTTTGATTTTGTATCAAATCAACCGCAAAAGAGGTCAAAAACTGTTGCGTGGTGCCGGGGTAGCCAAAGACAAAAGTAAAATCGTCTTCCTCAATGCCTTTTAGCGAAATTGGAATGTGCTTTCTGGGCGTGTATGGAATATTATCTTTGGAATATTCCGCCGGCTTGCCGTCTTTTCCAACATAGATGCGGAAAAGAGCGAAATCGCCCGTATGTCTTGGCCACATCCAATTATCAGTGTCGCCGCCGAATTTTCCAATATTTGAAGGCGGCGCACCCACCAAACGAATATCTTTAAACACTTCATTTACATAAAGCATATATTGATTTCCGTTGAAAAGTAGTCGAACTGCCGCCGTGTAGTGCGTGTTTTCGGTTGCTTTGGCTACAATTTGCTTGATGTTTTCCTCGATTTTTTTGCTGCGCTGCGCTTCGGTCATCTCATTGGTAACGCCGCTCAAAACCTGCGCGGTTACATCGCTCATAGAGACAAGCATTGTGCAGGTCAGGTCGGGATTTGGCAATTCTTCTTCTCTGCTCATTGCCCAAAAACCGTTTTCAAGGTAGTTTTTTTCGAGCGAAGAGTGCTTTTGTATCTCGCCCATTCCGCAATGGTGGTTGGTCAAAACCAAGCCCTGCGCCGATACAATTTCGCCTGTACAGCCGCGCCCAAACAGCACAATCGCATCTTTCAAACTCGTTTGATTGATGCTGTAAATGTCTTCGGGTGAAATACGCAACCCTTTGGCTTGCATATCTTTTCCGTTAAGTTGGCTCAACAAATTTGGAAGCCACATTCCTTCGTCCGCTTTGACAAAGGAAATTGAAAATGTTAAAATTAATGCTAAAAAAAGTTTCTTCATTGTATTGATTATTTGTTTATTTGTTGAAAAAGTTTAATAAAAAAATCAACAATTTTTAATTTAAAATTATCACATTTAATAATATAAAATGGTTGATAATCAGGCAATAAATCGGGGTGCAACGCCCAAATGATATCTTTTAAAACAATGTCAGGGTTGGCGATGCCGCTTTCCCAAAAATCGTTTGCGCCGCTTGCACGGTAGCGTTTGAGAAAGGCAAAAACATTACCGTTTTGCGCTGCTTTGAACAACTTGTGCCGTTCGTCCATTGCAAAAAGTTTGTCGAGCGTTTCCGCAGGGCAATTCAGCCAAATATCTGCCTTGTGGAAGTTTTTCAAGATATGCTCAAAACTCATAGGCAATGAGGTTGTTGCAGAATCGTTTTTGAAGAAATAATCACCGCCTGCATCGGCAAAAAGTTGCGCCATATAACTCTGTCCGCCCGGCATATACCAAGTGCCTTTGAAGTTTCCGCCGACAATGATAGTGGGCTTTTGCTGCACGCTTTCAGCAATTTTTTTTGCCTCAAAATAGCGTTTTTCTATTTCGGAAAAAATGTTGTTTGCCTGTTGCCCTTTGTCATAAAACGCGGCAATAAATTTTAGCCATTCGGTGCGTGCAAGCGGCGAATTTTCTGTCCATTCGTTATTATAAACCACTGAAACATTGGCATTTACAAGCCGTTTCACCGTTTCGTCCTGCTGATTATACGAAGGCAACATCATAATTTGCGGCTGCAACATCATTATTTTTTCCAAATTCGGACTGAACCCGTCGCCTAAATCAACAATTTCTCTGTTTTTGTATTTTTGCGCAATGGTCTGATTGTAAGCAAGTTGCGGTGTGCAAGCACCTTTCACCGAATTTATTTCATCAAGCAGTTCCAAAAAGCCGTAGTAAGTTGTTGAGCCGACAGCAATTTTTGTAATAGGCACAACAATTTTCAGTCCGTTTTTTGGCGTGATAACGTTATTATTTTCAACAAAATATAAAATTTGCTGCGTTTCGCCTTTTTTCCAAGGATTTTTGATAATTATTTTTTTATAATCTCTGAAATATTCAATTTCAAAGCCCTGCGCGTACTTTATCTGTTCGCTGCGCAATGGTTTTTCTGCTTGGGTTTCAGCGCTTTTTTCAGCGCAAGAGAAAAGAAAAAGGGAAATTATAAGAGGGAAAAGTTTTTTCATAACTTAATTTGTAACAAAAATATTGCCGAGTGCGGCATTGAAATAAACTGTGTAGCGTCTGAGCGGAAATTTTGCTTTGCCTTCAATAAGAAAAGCGTTACCGTCTCCAACGTAAAATGCCGATTTGCACGATTCGCAACGGGCAATTCCTGTGTTATCGCAATGTACGCGCACATCGGACAGTGCTTCGTACGGACAAGACATATCGAACGCGCAATATCTGCCGTCAATGGTGTGAAAAACCAAAATTCCGCCAAAACCCAAATATTGCGTAGCGTGCTGCGGAACAGTAAATTCTGCAAAACCGCCGAAAGCATAAAGTTGAGGTGCAACGGCTGTAATGTTAAACTCCAACCGAACAGGCATATCAGGAATAGGCGAACGATTTGCGTTACAGCAAGTTAGCAAAAAGATTGCAAAAAATATGAATGTTTTTTTTGACATAGAATTACAAAATTTCTATGATTTTTTCTAATTTTATTCCGTTAGAACCTTTGAGTAAAATAGTGCTGTTTTCTATTGGATTTTGCTGCAAAAACGAGGTAAGTTCCTCTCTGTTTTTAAAAGTTGGATAATTGGAGTTGATTTTTCCAAAAATTTCACCAATTAAAAACACATTGTCAAAGTTCAATTTTTGTAGATTTTCTACCACCTTTTTATGCTCGTTTTCGCTCTCTTCACCAAGTTCGAGCATATCGCCAAGAATAACGCTTTTGTGCGGAAATTGCATTGCAGCAAAGTTTGTCAAAGCTGCTTCCATACTCGAAGGGTTAGCGTTGTAGGCATCAATTATAAGCGAATTTTTGTCGGTTTTGATAAACTGCGAACGATGATTTTGCGGCGTATATTCCTTTAATGCAGCGCAAATATCTTCTTTTTCTACATCAAAAAATAACCCGACGGCGATTGCAGCAAGCAAATTTTCGGCATTGTAAGTACCAACAAGATTTGTAGGAATTTTCTCTGCCGTAACCGAAAACCGCTGCGATGCCCAAGCAAGCGTTAAAAGCGGATTTTGCTCAATAACGTGTCCGCTGACATCGGCGTTTGAGTTGATTCCGTAAGAGATATTCAAAATTCCGTTGCTCGCATTTACAAGATTTTCGTTGCCCGCGTTGATAAAAATTCTGCCTTTTTTCTCTCTTATAAACTCGTAAAGTTCGGTTTTTGCTGCCAAAACGCCCTCAAACGAGCCAAAACCTTCGAGGTGCGCTTTTCCGATATTTGTTATCAGTCCAAAATTTGGTTCAACCATTTCGGACAGCATTTTTATTTCACCTAAATGGTTTGCGCCCATCTCCACAACAGCAATTTCGTGTTCCGCAGTGAGCCGCAAAAGTGTAAGCGGCACGCCGATATGGTTATTGAAATTTCCTTGTGTAAAAAGCGTGTTGTATTTTTTAGCCAAAACGGTGGCAATAAGTTCCTTTGTAGTGGTTTTGCCGTTGCTTCCTGTAATGGCGAGAATTTTGGTTTTCAGTTGGTTGCGATGGTAATTAGCCAGTTTTTGCAGCGTTTGCAGCACATCATCAACCAAAATATAACGCTCATCTTTTACCACATTTTTGTTATCAACAACAGCAAAAGCGCAACCATTGTTTAGGGCTGCTTCCGCAAAGTTGTTTCCGTCAAAATTATCACCTTTGAGTGCAAAAAAGAGCGAATTTTCTGTGCAATTTCTGCTATCAATGGTTATTTGCGGGTGTTTTTGAAAAATTTGATATAATTTCATATTAGTGGTTAGTGGTTAGTGGTTAATGATTAGTAGTCAGAGCAAACTAACCACTAATCACTAACCATTAACCACTCATATTATTAAGTTTTTTCCTGTCATCTCTTCCGGCTGTTCCAAGCCCATAATTTTTAAAATAGAAGGTGCTACATCAGCCAAGATTCCATTTTGCACTTTAGCTGATTTATTTTCCGTAACATATATAAACGGAACAGGGTTAAGAGAATGTGCTGTGTTGGGTGAGCCGTCTTCGTTCAGTGCGTGGTCGGCATTTCCGTGGTCGGCAATGATAATAGAATCGTAGCCGTTTGCCAAAGCGGCTTCAATGGTATCTTTCAGACAAAAATCTACCGCTTTTACTGCTTTCTCTATCGCCTCGTAAATTCCTGTGTGTCCGACCATATCGCCATTGGCATAATTCACAACGATAAAATCGAATTGTTGCGAAGCGATTGCTTTTACCAATTGGTCTTTTACTTCAAAAGCACTCATTTCGGGTTTCAAATCGTAGGTTGCCACTTTTGGCGAAGGCACTAAAATTCGTTCTTCGCCTTTGTATGCTGCCTCACGACCGCCATTGAAGAAGAAAGTTACGTGAGCGTATTTTTCCGTTTCGGCAATATGTAGTTGTGTTAAGCCCAAATTTGACAAATATTCTCCGAGCGTATTTTCCACATCATCTTTGTTAAAAAGTATATGCACATTTTTGAAAGTATGGTCATAAGGCGTCATTGTGAAATATTGAAGATTGGGAATGGTTTTCATTCCTGCTTCAAGCATATCCTGTTGAGAAAGTACAATTGTCAATTCTTTGGCGCGGTCGTTTCGGTAATTGAAGAAAATTACCACATCGCCTTCTTCGATTACGGCAATCGGTTTGCCGTTTTCAACACAAACAATCGGTTTAACAAATTCATCGGTAATACCTGCATCATATGATTTTTGCATAGCGGCTATCGGATTTTCAGTCGCTTCTCCGATACCTTTTACAATCAAATCGTATGCTTCTTTTACACGTTCCCAACGCTTATCTCTATCCATAGCGTAGTAGCGACCTACGATTGAGGCGATTTTTCCAGTAGATTGTTTCAAGTGATTTTCCAAACTCTCTATAAAACCCTTTCCGCTTTTGGGGTCTGTGTCGCGCCCGTCCATAAAACAATGAACGAAAGTTTTGTCAATTCCATAAATTTTAGCGATGTCTGTTAGTTTGAATAAATGCTCTAACGAACTATGCACGCCGCCATCGGAAACCAATCCCATTAAATGAATTTTCTTGTTGTTTTCTTTGGCATAAGAAAATGCTTTTTTGATTTCCGGATTTTCCAATATCGTGTTTTCGCGACAAGCAATATTGATTTTCACGAGGTCTTGATATACCACACGACCAGCACCGATATTCAAGTGACCTACTTCCGAGTTACCCATTTGTCCGTCTGGAAGTCCTACGTTTTCGCCCGATGCCTGAAGTTGAGAATTAGGATATGTATTCAAAAGATAATTCCAGTAAGGAAGTTTTTCGCTGTATATCACATCACTTTTTTGCTTGTTTCCAATTCCCCAGCCATCGAGGATAACTAACATTACTTTTTTCATTATTTTTTATTTTGTTAGATTATAAGTTGTGATAATGGTTTAATTTTTTGTTAAAAAAATTGTTTGCAAAGATACAAAAATAATTTCAGATTTATGAAAAAAAATAATTATCTTTGCAGAAAAATATAATCAAAAAAATTATGCTTTTAATCAAAAATATCAAAAAATTAGTTGGCATTTTGCCCGAGAATAAATTGCGACTTTGTGGTGCAGAAATGGACGTTTTGCAAAGTATTGACAACGCTTATCTTCTTGCAGAAAAAGGCGTTATAAAAAATTTTGGCGAAATGAAAAATTGTCCAAATCTTGATTGCGAAACAATTGACGCTAACGGAAAAATGGTTTTTCCTGCTTTTTGCGATTCGCATTCTCATATCGTTTTTGCGGGCAGCCGAGAGAGCGAATTTTTGGATAAAATCAACGGACTTTCCTACGAAGAGATTGCCAAACGCGGCGGCGGAATTTTAAATTCTGCAAAATTATTACATCAAACCTCCGAAGAAGAACTTTATAATCAAGTGCTTAAACGCCTGAAAATGATGATTGGTTTTGGCACGGGCGCGCTCGAAATCAAAAGCGGCTACGGCTTAAACACCGAAGACGAAATAAAAATGTTGCGCGTTATCAAGCGTTTAAAAGAGGAAACGCAGATGACAATTCGGGCGACTTTTCTCGGTGCGCACGCCTTTCCACTAGAATACAAAAATGGCAAAGAAGATGAATATATCTCGCTGATTTGTAATGAAATGTTGCCAAAAATCGCTGCCGAAAATCTCGCCGATTTTGTTGATGTTTTTTGCGACAAGGGCTTTTTTACCGTTGAACAAACAGCAAAAATTCTTGAAACAGCGCAAAAATACGGACTTCGCGGTAAAATTCACGCCAACGAACTTGATTTTTCGGGTGGCGTGCAGGTCGGCGTAAAATACAACGCACTTTCGGTTGACCATTTGGAATGTTCAGGAGAAAACGAAATTGCTGTTCTCAAAAATTCCGAAACAATGCCGACAGGACTTCCCGGTTGTTCGTTCTTTTTGGGTATATCTTTTGCTCCGCTTAAAGATATGATTAACAGCGGTTTAAGCGTTGCTTTGGCAACCGATTTCAACCCCGGCTCAACGCCTTCGGGCAATATGAAATTCGTACTTTCATTGGCTTGTATAAAAATGCGCCTCACACCCGCGCAGGCAATCAACGCCGCCACAATCAATGGCGCGTATGCAATGGGAATTAGCAAAACGCACGGCTCAATAACAATCGGAAAGGTCGCAAACCTATTTATTACTAACGAAATACCTTCAATAGAATATATTCCGTACTCTTACACTGAGCCAATTGTGGAAAAAGTTATTTTGAGAGGAAAAGTTTGTAGTTAGTAGTTTGTAGTAGGTAGTTTTATATTAAAAAGACAGATTGGTGTTGTTTTCCCAACCTGTCTTTGTTCTTTCAGCGAAGCGGTCTTTATTCTTTGTTCTAAAAATTAAAATCTATATCCCGCTATAATGCCAACAGTATAAAAACCATCATTCCAGTTTGAAGTTTCTCCGCCTACTATAACGCCGTAATCATTTCTGTAAGGGTAGCCGTCTAAACTTATATTTACCTTATCAGTAAGCGCAAAGCGGTAGCCAAGTTCAAGTCCAAGTTCAAATCTTGACGTAATCTCAAATCTGTATCCCGCGCCCAATGCCACCATTGGAGCAAATGAGTTATATTTTATCTCTTTATTTGGCGTAATTAAATGCACGGAATAAAGTGCCAAGCCCGCGCCGCCGTACAGATAAAGTCCAAGTGTCTTTTTCAGGCAATTACACATCTTATCTTTGGTTATTGTAAATGGGAAATATTCCAACATTGCATCGGGTTCAAAAAGCAAATTTTTAAAAGAATGGTTATCTTTTTCGCCGTTCAACATACCGGCAAGCAAATTTACTCTAAATCTTAATGTCTCTCCGTAGATATTTCTTACATAGCCGATTTGCCCAAAACCATTAACTTGACTTTTCCAGTATTTTGAAAAGATGCCGACCTTTTCAATATCGCCAAAATAGTAATTTGCGCCCGCCGAAATCATTATACTTTGAGAATGTATTTCGCCAAGAATGCCATTTCTTGATTGTGCAAAAATATTGCTGCTAATCAGCAATATAGTAGTGATAAACAGTAATTTTTTGATAATTTTCATAATTATATTTTTTAATTATAATGTTAAATTAAAGATATTTATTACCTTTGCAATCGAAAAATGCAAAGATAACACTTTTTTAAAACTAAAACAAATGAAATACATAGGCGCACATATCAGTGCAAGCGGAGGCGTGGAAAATGCGCCTATTAACGCTCAGAAAATTGGTGCAACAGCATTCGCGCTTTTTACAAAAAATCAAAGGCAATGGTCTGCGCCGCCTCTTTCGGAGAGTTCGATTGCAGCATTTAAGGAAAATTGTACAAAATTTGGCTACACGGCAAAACAAATTTTGCCTCACGACAGTTATTTGATAAATCTCGGGTCGCCCGACAAAGAGGGTTTGCAAAAATCGCGCGACGCATTTTTGGACGAAATGCAGCGTTGTGAACTTTTGGAACTTGATAGATTGAATTTTCACCCCGGCGCACATCTCAATCAAATATCTGAAAATGAATGTATTAAGATTGTCGCAGAATCAATAAATCTTACGCTTGATAAAACAAAAAACGTTACTGCCGTTATCGAAAACACTGCGGGGCAGGGTTCAAATATTGGTTATCGTTTTGAGCATTTGGTGCAAATTATCGATTTAGTTGATGACAAAAGCCGAGTTGGCGTTTGCATCGACACCTGCCACGCTTTTGCAGGCGGCTACGACTTGACAAACAGGGAAAGTTTCGATAAAGTTTTTAGCGATTTTGAAAAAATTGTCGATTTCAAATATCTGCGCGGAATGCACTTAAATGATGCCAAAAAAGGTGTTGCTTCCCGCGTTGATAGGCACGAAACGCTCGGCAATGGTTTTATCGGCGAACACGCTTTTATGTGGATTATGCAGGATAGCCGTTTTGACGAAATGTCTCTTATTCTTGAAACACCTGACGAAAATCTTTGGGCGGAGGAAATTGCACGACTGAAAAGTTGGGCAGAATAGATTTTTTTTGTACTTTTGCATTAAATCAAAATAAAAAAAATGACCGAACAAGAATTATATCATCATCCTGAGGAAAGCCTTGAATATCAAGGGTTAAACATTCAGAAGGCGATAAAATTCCAACCGCCGATTCGCAATCCGTATCTGAAAAATTTTAAAAAACGTCCAACTTATTCCGCGGACGACTATGTAAAAGGAATTTTGGACGGCAATATTTCTGTGCTGTCGCAGGCGGTTACTTTGGTGGAGAGTTCAAACGAAGAGCATTACGCACAGGCGCAAGAGGTAATAGAAAAATGTTTGCCATACGCTGGAAAATCATTGAGAGTCGGCATTACAGGCGTGCCGGGTGCAGGCAAAAGTACATTTATTGACGCGCTCGGAATGGACATTGTCAATAGCGGAAAAAAACTTGCCGTTTTGGCGATAGACCCAAGCAGCGAGCGCACAAAAGGCAGCATTCTCGGCGACAAAACGCGAATGGAACGGCTTTCGGTGGCACAAAACGCTTTTGTGCGCCCAAGTCCTTCGGCGGGTTCGCTCGGCGGCGTTGCCCGCAAAACACGTGAAACGATAATTCTCTGTGAAGCAGCGGGTTTTGATGTTATTTTTGTTGAAACGGTCGGAGTAGGGCAGTCGGAAACCGCTGTGCATAGTATGGTTGATTTCTTTTTGCTTATACAACTTGCGGGCACAGGGGACGAATTGCAGGGAATTAAGCGCGGAATTATGGAAATGGCAGATGGAATTGCGATTAACAAATGCGATGGAAACAATATTGAACGTGCGCAAGTAGCTAAAAATCAGTTTGCAAGCGCGTTGCATCTTTTTCCGATGCCGCCTTCTAACTGGACGCCACAGGTGCAAACCTGCTCTGCAATAGAACATATTGACATTGATAAAGTTTGGAAAATGATTGTTGATTATCAAGATTTTACCAAAAAAAATGGTTATTTTGAAAAAAAGCGCGCCGAGCAATCAAAATATTGGCTTTATGAAACAATAGATGAGGCGATAAAAAACTATTTTTATAAAAATCCAAAAATAGAAAAGTTGCTTGTAGAATATGAACAAAAACTTGATAATAACGAGGTTTCGCCATTTATTGCAGCGCATAAATTGTTAGAAGTTTATAGAAACAACTAAGATGTACATAGAAAATGCAAAAATATTGATTACCAATGAGATGGAAGAATTTAACAAAATTTTTTCCACTTCTTTTTGTTCCGATGATGATTTACTTAACAAAGCATTGCGCCATTTGTCGCCACAAAAAGGCAAGCAAATTCGCCCAACTTTGACAATTTTAGCAGCAAAATTATGCGGAAATGTTACCGAACACACCTATCATTTGGCAGCCGCTTTTGAACTGCTGCATTCGGCAAGTTTGGCGCACGATGATGTAGTTGATAATTCGCAGCAGCGGCGAAATGTGCCAACTTTAAACGCAAATTTCAACAACAAAACTGCTGTTTTGGTTGGCGATTATTTGGTTACAAAAGCAATGGAATTGGTAAATCGCACGCAATCGTTAATATTTTTTGACCATTTGCGAAAATTGAGTATGGACATTGTGCGGGGCGAATTGCTGCAACATCAATTTTCGCACAATTTTATACAAGAAGTTGATTATTACAATGTTATAAAATTGAAAACTGCCTCTCTGTTTGCCACTTGCGCTTTGTCGGGCGCGGTTTCGGGCGGTGGAAACGAGCAACAAGCGCAGGCGTTGCACACTTTCGGCGAACATCTCGGAATTTGTTTTCAGATAAAAGACGATATTTTTGATTACTCGCAAAATAATGTTGGCAAGCCCGTTTTTAACGATATTTCTGAGGGAAAAATTACGTTGCCGTTGCTGCACGCGCTAAATTTTGCAACGGAAAACGAAAAAAACAAAATTTTTGAAATTATTAATAATGATAATATTTCATCTGACGACAAAGATTTTGTTATAAATCTGATAATCAGGCACAAAGGACTTGATTATGCGAAAAAACAGATGCAAACTTACAGAGAAAAAGCGGTTGATTGTCTCAAAATATTTGAAAATTCACCAACAAAAAATCTCTTAATCGAAATGCTGGACTTTGTTATTGAAAGAGAGAGTTAAGAGTGTAGTTGTTTTTTTGGCTATATTTGGCTATAATATGCTATAATATACTATAATCAGTTGTTGTTTATGACTGCTTACTACCTACTATAAACTACCTACAAAAATAATGTATTTCCAACTTTTCTATACTTTTTTTAAAATCGGCGCATTTACTTTGGGCGGCGGCTATGCGATGATTCCGCTTATTGAAATTGAAATTGTTGAGCGCAAAAAGTGGCTGACAAAAGAGGAATTTCTTGATTTTTTGGTTTTGGCGCAATCCGCACCGGGCATTTTAGCAGTAAATATTTCTATTCTTACAGGCAATGCGCTGAAAGGTAAAAAAGGTGCGCTCACAGCAACGATAGGCACAGTTTTACCCTCGTTTTTGTGCATACTTTTTATAGCCGTTTTTCTTACGCAATTTCAAGATAATGAGACAGTTCAAAAGTTTTTCCGTGCTGTTCGCCCTGCCGTTGTGGCGTTGATTGCGGTACCTGTCTTTAATCTTGCACACACCGCAAAAATTACTTGGAAAACTGCGATTATTCCTGTTACTTGCGCTTTGCTGATTTGGCTGCTCGGAGTTTCTCCAATTTTAATAATTATTGTAGCAGCGGCTTTGGGAATTTTATGGCAAAAATTTTTTGCAAAAGAAAAATAATTACTACCTTTGCCCAAAAAATAAAACATTAACTTTTTACAATACAAAATATGGAACTTAACAGCAAAAAACTTGAACGGACTTCTCGAATAGTTTATTATTCTATTTCGACAATACTCTGCATTTTTCTAATTCTTTTGTCAAACAGAATTATCGGCGACCTTGCCAATACAACAAATCTTCTTTGGCAAGGGGATTTTGAAAACAAGACCGTAATTGCTGAACTTGAAAAAAAACTTGAAAATCAAAATGCCGAATTGGACAATTTGAGCTCAAAAAAAGAAACTATTGAGAAAACAATCGCAACAATAAAAGAGAATTACAAAAACGAAAAGCAGTCTTATGATAATTGGTTGCAAGCAAGAAAAACCTTGGGTTCGCCCGACAAAGACAAAGAAGTTCTTGCTCGTGCCGAAAAATTAGATGAATTCTATAACATTGAAAAAGAATGGCGTACGCAACTAAACATATTGCAAACTCAAATTGACAAAGAAGAACAGAAAAAAAGGGAAATTCTAAAATCTATTAGCGACGAACAAGATTATGCCTTCGAGAAATACGAAAAAGCATTAAAAAAATACGACCTGAAAGTGTTTTTAATTAGGTTGGCTTTTGTTGCACCGATTTTGGTATTAGGGATATTCTTTTTTGTTCGTTACAGACGACACAAATTTTATCCGATTTTTTTCGGCTTTACGCTCTTTTCTGTTTATGCTTTTTTCTTTGGACTTGTTCCCTATTTGCCGAGTTACGGCGGTTATGTTCGTTATTCCGTTGGCGTTGTTTTGTCGGTCGGACTGGGCTATTATGCAATTAAACGGATAAGAAAGTTTATTGACCAAAAACAGGCAGAATTAAAAATTTCAACGCAAGAACGGGCAAAAAAAATTCAGACAACGACAGCAGAAAAAGCATTGGAAAATCATTTTTGTCCTTCGTGCGGAAAAGATTTTCTTTTGCGCAAATGGGAATTTTCTGCCGTAAAGATTACAGAAACGGACATTTACAAATTTGCAACAACTTTTTGCAGACACTGCGGAATGGAAATTTTTAAACAGTGTAAAAATTGCGGAACAAAGAATTTTGCTCATTTACCTTTCTGCTCACTATGCGGAACAAAAATAACAATGAACGAATAAAATTATGCAAAGAACTTTTTAACATTTTAACAATTTAATTTATAATTATTATGAAACAGACAATTAATTACTTTATTCTTCGCGCCATTTCTGCGGTTTTGCTTGGTGTGGTGCTTATTTTGTGTCCCAAAACTGCTATCTTTTATATAGTGGTTACTATTGGCATTCTCTTTATTTTCCCGGGGCTGATTTCGCTCATCAGTTACTTTATTTCTGATAAAGCAAAACGTCCCGAAGTTCCATTTCTGCTTGCGGGAGTTGGTTGTTTGCTCTTCGGTATTGTATTAGTATCTGCCCCAAACTTTTTTGTTAGCGTACTGATGTACCTTTTGGGCATAATTCTTCTGGTAGGCGGAGTTGAGCAGATAATTGTGTTAATTCGCGCCAGAAAATACGCAACCGTTCCTGTGTTTTTTTACATAGTTCCAGTGCTGATACTGATTGCAGGAGTTGTCGTTTTGTTTAACCCATTCAAAAGTGCCGCAACCATCTTTGTTTTGATTGGCATAACCTGCTTAATATATGGAATAATGGAATTTGTTTATTGGCTGAAATTTAAGCGTAATTTTGACAATTCTAACGTAGAATTATTGATAGAGAATTAAAAATTAAACAACCTGTCATTTCGACCAGAGGGAGAAATCTCGTGAAAACAAAAACAGATTTCTCCTTTCAGTCGAAATGACAGCAAGTAAAAATTATGCAAAAACATTTTTTAATATCAATTTTAATATTTTTTTCGATAAATCTCTCTGCTCAATCTTGGCAGACAAAGATTTATGATAAAAATGTTCGTACCTTGCAGGTTTTTCCCGATGGCAAGCCGCTTGATATGCCAGTGATTAGGTTGAATTCTGACGAACAAATCAGGATTTCGTTTGACGAAATGACCTTTGCACCAAAAAGTTACAACTACAGAATTATTCATTGCAACAGCGATTTTTCACCCTCTCAACTTACGCAGTCGGAATACATTTCGGGTTTTGTTTCGGGTTCTGTATCAGACTTTGCGCTGTCGGAAAACACGCTCACGCTCTACACAAACTATATTTTGACGTTGCCCGAAAACGATTTTTCGTTCAGGGTCTCGGGAAATTACGCGGTTATCATTGCCGAAGACAATAATTTTGATAAAATTGCTGCCGTTGCCTGCTTTTCGGTGATGGAAAACCTTGTGAGAATTGATATGAATGTTACCGCAAACACAGATATTGAGTTTAGCGGAAGGTATCAGCAAGTTGAAATGACTATTGATAACAGCAATTTGCCTATATCAAATGTTTTTTCAGAATTAAAGGTTAATGTGCAGCAAAACCGTCGAACCGATAATGCCGCTTTTGATGTAAAACCAACATTCACAGCCACTTTCAAACAAACCTACAAAAACAATCGCGCTCTGATTTTTGAGGGCGGAAATAGATATCGTGTAATTGATTTTGCGTCTGACCGTGCTTTTAGCGGCGAAATAGACAAAATTGAGCATAAAAGCGATTACTACAACATTTTTTTGATGCCCGCCAATTTACGCAGCAGAAATTTTTCGACAACAACAACGGGTGGAGATGCAAACGGAAGATTTAAAATTAACCGCCAACGTTTTGACGATGTAGATATTACAGCCGATTATATGTGGGTGCATTTTATTTTACCTGCCGAAAAACCCTTTACAGACGGCGATATTTATATTTTGGGTGATTTGACAAATAACACTTTTGACCAAAATTCTCGAATGGTATATGATGCCCAAAAAGGAATTTACTACAAAGCCTTGTTTTTGAAACAGGGTGGTTATAGTTTTATGTACGCCTTTTTGCCGAAAAACTCAAAAGAGGCAACCTTGCAAAAAATCGAAGGCAGTTTTTGGCAAACGCAAAACGAATATTCTGTTATGGTA
>Ga0209737_10000212_pt1 | contig 52913 bp, 38 predicted proteins | sample TergutCu122P3_FD_187284 | JGI IMG/M metagenome (GOLD analysis project Ga0209737, IMG submission 187284) | Cubitermes ugandensis P3 segment gut microbial communities from Kakamega Forest, Kenya - Cu122 P3 (SPAdes) (version 2) | ecosystem: Host-associated > Arthropoda: Insects > Digestive system... | reverse complement strand
AGAAAGCTGGGCTTTGTTCAGTCAAAAAAAAGTAAGCCAAATAGAGTCAGGACCTTCTCATACTTTAGCGCTGATGAATGACGGCACAGTTTGGGCTTGTGTCCAATATATTTAATCCGTATAATCTAAGCTGTTAATAAAGATAGGATATTCAAGGCTTTCCGGGTGTTTACGCACAACTGAAATTTGCGTACAACCGGATACTTTTATCTTCAAATGCTTCTATCCGGCTTATCAACTTATGTATCGTTGTTTTGCTCAGAATCTCGTTTGCGATAAAGTCGTCAATCGCCGCCAGTATTTCCCGGCTGTCATCTTGATACTTCATCAGCGTGGCTTTGCGGTATTGCAGGGCTTCAAGATTGGTTTCCAGCATATTACGGCTCTTTGTGAAATCCTCATACAGAAAATCATAATCCCGTTCGCTGATTTTGCCCTTTAACTTGTCTTGGTACAGTGAGCGGAAAGCGTTTTGCGATTGGTAAAGCTCCTTATTGAGAGCGGTTTCCTGCTTAACGATTCCCTCTAACTCTACTTTGACTTTGCCGCCTCTCGCGCTTTCCAACAGTTCCTTTTTGTTAATGCGGTTTTTGAAAAGGCGTTTAAGCTCCGATAAAACAAATTCCTCCAACTCCGTTTCAGCTATGAAGAATCTGCCGGTGGTGCAGGTCTTTTTTTTGTAGCCATAGCATAAGACATTGAACGCCGTGGAGTTTTTATTACGGTCAAAGGTCATCTTGCCGCCGCACTCGCCGCAATATATAAGCCCCGCTAAAGTGTGCTGATAATACGGCGATCCCTCCGGCTTCGCGTTCTTGGTGTATTTGGTATTGTTCTTGCCTACAAGGGCTTGCGCCATGTCGAATACCTCTTGTGTTACGATAGGTTCGTGCATATCCGGCACAACGATCCATTGGTCTTTCTTCAATACTTCGTACTTGTCCACCTTGTAGCTGATTTTACGGGATTTCTTCTGAACCATGCAGCCGATATACGTTTTATCGGTAAGGATTTTGCGGATTGTCGAACCGTTCCATCTTCCTGTTTGGTTTGGCTTGCCGCCTGAGTACCGGGTTGTTTGCTTCTTGTGCAGTATCGGCGGTAGTACACCTTCATCATCGAGCATTTTCGCTATGCTGACATATGTACTTCCCTCACAGTATGTGGCAAATATCCGGCGCACAATTACGGCAGCGGGTTCGTCTACTACAAAACTTCCCTTAGTTTCTATCTTGTAGCCGTAAGGCGAAAAACCGCTGATAGATACCCCGTTCCTGCGCTTGGTGTCGAATGTCGCCCGTATCTTCTTGCTGATGTCTTTTGAATAAAAATCGTTCATCATCAGCTTAAAAGGGGTCATATCGTTTTCCATGCTGTCCGCGAAAGTGTCCACGTTGTCGGTGATGGCTACATAGCGGATTTTATTAAGGGGAAAATACTTCTCTACATAAAACCCGGTTTCGATGTGGTCGCGCCCCAGCCTCGATAAATCTTTCGTTATAACCATGTTGATGCGGCCGGTTTCCATGTCATTTAGCAGCCGTTCAAATCCGTCACGCTCGAAGTTTTGCCCTGTAAAATCGTCGTCCTCATAAGAATCAACCAACTCAACATCAGGATTTTCTTTGATGTATCGCAAAATCAATTCTTTTTGATTTTGAATACTTTGGGAAACACTGTACCCTTTATTTTCATCTTCGCGAGAGAGACGACTGTAGCCCCCTGCCTTATATCCGCCAAAAGGGACGGCATAAATACTTTGGTTACCATAAGCTAAATTCATCATAGCCCCTTTCCGCTTAGACTGATAACCACGCTTAAGCAAAGTATAGCGCGCTGCCCGGCAGTCATCAAGCACTTTCGCGATTTTGTGTAAAAGGTTTCTGCATAAAATAGAATTCCAAGAAGGTTATTTTAATTAACTCTTTTATCTGCTTGCCGTCAGCGGCGTAAATCCAGTCTTTCAAGACAAGCGGTTTTTTTGCCGCTTCTTTTTTGGCTATCATCGGCGCTGTCGGCGCTTGCTTTTTGTGCATATCCGCGGATGAAATCATACAGCTTCCCCCCAATCGTAATATTATTTGCGGTTATCAAAACCACAGTAACGGGTCGGGCTGACGCTGAAAAAAGACGCAGCCCGGCCCGGTGTCTCTGATTTCGATTCGCTTTGCCGTATTTGCCACGCATCCCCGGCGAGGGTATATTTCAGGTGACGGTTGGATTACCGTTTGCATAACTCCGCGCGTACCGCCGTTTGCCAGACAAGCGCATACCGCAGGGCTCCCCCCATTCTGATGGCGAGCCGTCCAATGCCGTGACGCGTTCAAGACGGAAGTTTCATTGCCCCCGCCGGCGTCATCGCGCTCCGGTTCCAACCGGAGCCGTAATCTGACGTTTATCGCTATGGACGAGCAAGAGTTGAAATAATAAGTCAGCCGATGCCGCTCAACATGCTTGTCCGGTTTTGGCGCAGTCTTTTACCGGCTCAACCAGCGGGGGTCTGTACCTGAGATACAGTATATGAACGGGCAGCCGCCCATTGTTTGTCAAAAGATCATCTGAGGGAAAAAATATCCCTCTACTTCTTAGGACTGGGAAAGGCGGTTTGGGAAGGTCTAAAAGTAAAAATTCATAAATATTTTTTCATAAAAAAATACCCGGCAGGTTAGTACGTCCCTGTCGGGCATTTCGTTTTTAGTCGGGTGTTATTTCTACATTTTTTTCAGAAGCTCCAGCAGCGCTGTCTTTTGATCCTTAGTCAGTGTGTTCCACATATCCAGCATCTCTTTTTGTTCCGCGTTTAACACGACCGCTTCATCGCCAGCCGCGAAAAACTGCGAAAGGGTAATGTCAAAACCTCTGCATATCGATTCCAGAGTCGGAATCGTGGGCTGATTATTTAGCCTGAAAAGATTGTTCAATGAGCCTTCTGAAATATCCGCTTCTTTCGCCAACCGGTAATTGCTCCAGCCACGGCTATCACGAAGCTGTTTGATGCGTTCAAGTATTTCCATATGAGTTCATTCCTCCAAGTACATAGTACACATTTTGATATGCGCAAAATACGCTTAATATCGCTTGTGTTTACGCATATTTATATGTATATTAGGACATAGAGATATTCGCATATGGAAAAGGCAGCCTTGCCGGAACAAAGCTGCCTATCCATTTGTTGGTCGCTACAGGATTGCTTTCAGCCGCTTTAACGCCCTTATGATGGAATCCTCAACCGCTTTGTGGCTCACGTTTTCGATTTCCGCTATCCGGCGGTACGTCAGCCTTTCAAAGAAGCGCATCCGCAATCTGCGCCGCTGGGTTACGGACAGTTTTTCTAAAGCCGCATAAAGCTGTTTATAGCTGTCCATCTTTATTACGAGATCGGCGAAGTCTTCGTGAGGGTATACGATAGTCGTGTCAGTCAAACCGTCCTCGTATTCCTCTTTCTCAAGATGCCGCCTGTCTTGCCGCCTTTGGGAGCGGATCTGCCGGTCGGACTGCTCTAACAGTTCCTTGACCTCGCTCGTTACTTCGAGCCTGATCCGTTTCCCATTGGTGAGCTTGTATACGATTATAAATAGCTCGTCCACTGTATTCCTCCGTTTCGTTCCGAGTGTTTTTTCCGGCGAATCGAAACAGAGGGGGAGAGCGGCAACCGGGGCAACCGTATTTAGGCCCGGCGCGAATTTCTGGCAGGCCGCGCCCGAAGCGGCAAGCCCGCGCCAAATAAAAAGCGCCCGGATGCTCAGGATGTATCCGGGCGAAAAGGTGAAATAATAGTTCCCCTTTTGCAACAGAAAAACCCGCTAACGAAAGCGGGGTTTTTTTAACGGTTTATATATTTTTAATAGTCGGCCGTTGTTGTCGGCGGCTTCACATCTGGCAACCGACGCATGGGGGTTGCCGTACTCTCCTTTGTAGCATTTTGTTCAATCTCCTGTTATTTATTTTTTCCGGCGCTGATGCGGAGGATTCCATCATCAATTTCAATCACAATATCAGATGTAATTTCCAATTCGCTGACGATCCGTTTTATCAGCTTATTGCTTGGTATCTGTCCGCTGTTTTCAATATCTTTGACGTATCTCGCGCTGATCCGCAGTCTTGTGGCTAATTCTTCCTGGGTTATTTTCTTGAATTTCCGGGCTGATTTTACTAAATCGCCAAAGCGGTCGGAGGATAAGATATTACCGTGGGCATTTGCTAATATATTTGTCAGCGGATTATATTGCTTGGCGCGTTCGGAAATCTGCGCTACATGCGCCAGGACAGACGTTACATTGTCGTTTGGATTCTTATGCCACCGGGCAAATAAATCCGCGCCGTTTTCAAGGGCTGCGATCTCGTTCTCAGTGGTGAAGTCGCTTGTTACAATCATAATCGGGGTATCGGTTATACTCCGCATTTTGGATAGCAATGGCATAAAATCAACAGAATCGCCGTTTATGCCGACAAATATATACTCGTCGGATAGCAGATACTGTATGGCTTCCGCCATGTTATCGGCGCGATCCATTTTTACGTTATGTTCCGACCATTCTAAGACGTATACGTTGGCGTTTTCAATATTACTGTCAACAGCCAGGCATTTTTTATCCATACAATATCACCACCTTCCTGTTTTTAGGAATAAAACGCCCGCCGATATTCTGATAATCGGCGGGCGTTCCACGAGCGCCGAATTTGTAGGGCGCAATATATATTGCTTTAATATTTATTTTGGATTATGCTAATACCGCTTTGTAGACACAATGGCAGCATGATGAACACGCTGCCATTGCATTTTATTTTATGCGTTTTGTCCCGTCGCGCTTTTCGCCAGTATCTCAATGAAACGTGTGAATATGGTGGCGATTTCAGCGCGGGTCGCTTTGCCCTTCGGGTCATATACGCCTTCGCCTTTGCCGCTGACGATACCGGCAGCTTGCAAAAGCTTCACGGCTTCCAATGCCCATGACGCGATATCCGCTTCGTCTTTGAATTCCGTCGCCGCATCCGAGGGCAGCGTATATCCCATGAACTTAATGTAATTCGCCAATATTACCGCCATCTGTTCGCGGGTTATATCGTCGCCGGGACCATACTTCCCGTTACCATAGCCGCTGACGATACCGTTAGCCGACGCCCATTTCACAGCATTGGTATACCACAGCCCATCAGCTATGTCGTTAAACGGGTTTGCCATGCCGCTCACATCGGGGTTGCCAGCCATGCGGTAGAGGATCGTGACCATCATTCCACGCGTGGTTGTCTGGTTCGGGCTGAACTGCATGGGGTTTGTACCTATCCCGACCATCAAGCCGTGGTTGTAAGCAAACATCACATAATCGTAGAACCAGGCACTTGACTTTACATCACTGAACGGATTATCGGCGCTTATGCGATAACCCAGCGGTATATTGCCGTCAAGGATAATAGTTATATCATCGCGGGCATTGAAAGTATTTCCGCTTGTATGGGTAATCGTACATCCACCGCTGTCTTTCGGGATCGTTATGGTTTTGCCGTCAGCGGATATTACCGTACCGGCAGGCAAAGTTATTGCCGTACCGTTAGGCAGGGTGATTGTACCGCCGTTAGGCAGAGTGGTGGAGCCGTCGGCATTTTTCACCGGGTCTTTGCCCTCCGGGGTGGTTATTGTGTTCCCGCCGATGGTCGTTTTTGTGTCGTCAGGTTTAGGCGTTGCGGGTGCAGAGCCGCCCGGCGTGTAACCGCCCGGATTCGTGCCGTCGTTGCCGTTTCCGCTACCTGTGCTGATTGTGATACTCAGAGCCTTTGTCGCATCAGGGGTGACGCCGTTGGCCGCTTTCACGGTAAAGTTGAACGTGCCGCTTGCCGAGGGCGTACCCAAAATCACGCCTGCGCTTGACAGGGACAGCCCTCCCGGCAGGTTGCCGCTTGCTATGCTCCATGTGATAGGCGTCTTTCCGGTCGCCGCCAGCGTTTGGCTGTACGCCGTGCCGACTGTGCCGTTTGGCAGTGATGCCGTGGTTATCGTCGGAGCGTCGCCATCCGGTATCATCTCCAGATTCACGCCGAGCTGTACCGGCAGCACGGGCAGCCATTCGCTGCGCGCTTCCTTATAGCCGTCTTTAGTCAGCCGCACCTGCCACCAGCCGATCGGGACATCCCAGGCGTACCAGCCGTCGTCGCCCGTTATCTGCGGGTTGACCTCGCCCCATTCGTCGGCCTCATCCCAATAGCGGGCGTTTGTGCCGTTTGCATCGTCGGCAGTCCAAATCTCCGCAAGGACGCCGCTGACACGTTGGGCTATATCGCCGTTTTCGTAGGCGAAGCCGGACGGGTCGTATTTGACAACAAAGGAGTCCTTGTAGATCGACAGTTTATACTGATCTTTTGGCGGGCGGCATTTGAGCATCATACTCTTGTTGAACGCGTGTTCAAATCTGGTCATCTTCCCGTATAGTTCCGCCATTATCCTCTGCATGACGTCGCCTTCCGCAAACTTTGCTCCAATATCTATACCTGAAATCCCGGCGCCTGCAAAAGTAATTGCTTTGTTAATATTACCTCCAAGTTTCGTATACACCATAGCGCTGCCAGACGCCCCCATTGTCGCCGCTGTGTAGACTATTGTGCCGGCGGTAAAACCGGTCTTAAAATTGTTCCACATGCGTTTATTCCGTTGCCACTCATAGACTTGAAAATAGTTTTTGGAAAGGTGGCCCATTGTTTCCCAGTACGCAAGCCTGTCGGCGGGATCAAGTTTCTTGAAACACTCCGTGTCCTGTAGAGACCAAAGTGTCTTATACATTTTTTCAAACTCTTTCCACGCGTACTTGAGATCACAGTTTTCGTTTACATTGTCTACAATATCCTTGAAACCGAGAGCCGCTGTTACACCCCGCAGGAAGGTTCCTCCGGCAACGTTACCAAGGGTATTCTTTGGAGCTGGCGTTGCTATGGTGAGCGATAAGTTGACAGACGAAGTAACGAGAGCTTCCTTGGCGGACGTATTGTTCGCTGCCATGATCTCAACAGCCCTTGCCATGAATGGCCCAAATGGGGCCGCTTCCTGTTCCGGCAATCTGAAAGCCTCATTGTACACAACTGTAACCGCGTCGCTGATACCCTTTTCGTTGGCGGAGGCTTTAAGGGAATCACCGTCCGACAGCATCCAGATAAAGTCATCAAGCGGCATGGACTTAGAAGAGCCGCTCTGCGTGTAGTATACGGTTGCCTCCATCGAATACATCCCGTTTTCTCCAAACGGGATAGCGTCTCTTGAAGTCAGGAGCCGCTCCGCCAGAGCAATATTTGCCGGATCTGTCATATCGGCAACTTCGAAATCCCCCGTTACACTCTGCGGTCCGTCCGGGGTCTGATAACTAACAGTCATTGTGCCGTCATGGTTCTCTGTCACCTGCATCGACGCCATATACGGTTCGGCTTCGACTATGGCAGACCAAGCTTTCGCCGCGAGATTCTCGTCTTCCTGCCATCCGAAAGGAAGGGTTATCTTCCTGAGTTCGTCATATGCCGCCTCCTTTATTCCATTAAAATCTAACTCTGGAATTTCCAACGAAAACCCGTTCAATTTAAATTCGGCGAATGCCGCGCCGAGTTTCAGCGTGTAGTCCACGCTGATGCCCCCGGCGAAGAAGCCCGTCGCGGGCAGTATGCCTTTTGCGACCCACACGCCCCTTGCGGCGTCATATGTCGCAGGCATGACATAGTCATTGCCGCCCATCAGGTTTTCGATGTTGACCCACAGGTTTGAGATGGCTTCGTCGTTTTTATTCATCATCACGACATATTCCACTTCCTCACCCGGATTAAACCGTAATATGCTCCGCCCAAGCTCGCTCCACTGCCAGCCTGTAGCTTGCTCAAACCGGGGCTTATAAATCACCGATGAGTTGTTTTCGTAGACAGGGCTATAAATATTTTCTACATAATAACCATCCAGATGTGAAAAAACAGTCTGATTATAGATTTTGATAAAACTGATTGAGCCTTCTGAAACTGCTTGCCAAATTTTCATTCCTGTTTCGGTGAAAAGCTCAATCCTATGATCTGGGTTCCCCGCCGAGCCTCTAAACGCCATGACTGTCGCTGACCCCAAACCACTACCGGGCACCGGGCTAAGCCTGGATAAAGAATGTATCAATGCCTTATTACCCACATCCGCCACGGCTACTATCTTCGGCGTGTTGGGAGCGTAGGCAACGCACAGCGGCGCCTGGCTTTCGAGCGTACCTCCTCCCGGCACGGTGGCTTTTGCCGTCAGGACAGATATATCGCCGTATTCGATGTCTTTCACATTCCTGCCGCCGAATATCCTGATATTGTTAGCGGAATACACGCCGGCCTTGTTTGCTACTACTGCGGCGACCCATCTGCCGTCATCGTATATTTCAACCGTAGAGTTTGCCGGCGCATTGCCCGATACGGACACTGTATTGGTTTCTACATATGTCTGCCCGGTGATCGTCACGTCAGGCGTGAAGGAGAAGCTGACGCTGCTTATCGGGATATATGTGTTGAGTTCGCTTGAGTTGGTATTCCCATAATCAAGATATAGTTCAAGCGACTGCCTATCACCGGAAAAGCCCGAATTGCTCAACTGGAATGTCACAACCATCACAAACGTCTCGCCCTGCGGCAGCAGGCTAAAGGTGTCGGATTGCCCATCTGCCATATAGCCGATGCCGCCATCGTCAAGCCTGTATCTGTAACCGCCCATATTCGGGTAGGGCATTATCCCCATATTTGAACTGTGTATAGCCCTGACGCCATTGGGAAGCAAATAGTAATGCCCGTCAGTTGTAGTATTGACTTCCAAACCGTCGCCCGATTTGACAAAAAACGAAATTGCGCTCATGTCATAATCACTGTCAAGCTTTGTGAAACTGAAAGCGGCGGTCACAACATTGCTCTTTATGCTGACTACCCGCGCGTTGCCGTTGTCCGGGAACTCGGGGTGTCGTCTGGTATCCGCCGCAGTGACATAGGCGTCGCGGAGGGAAACCTTTGTACCGAGCGTCGCCGTGCCTTGACAGAGCAGATATTCGTCGCCGGCAAGCCCCGGAATCGACCATGTTCCGCCGCTGTAGTATCTTGATACGTCAGTTGAAGCGATGAAACCGGCGAACTTATCAGGCACGATCAGCATCACGCAGTCGGTGCTTGCGGTAAAGCTGCCGTAGGACGCCCGCTGCCCGGGGTGGACGTAGTAAAGCCCGCTCACGCTTGTAAAGCTGCTGCCTGTCTTATAGAAGAAGCGCGCCGCCATGATATCCGTTGCGTCATCGGGGTTCAGCGCTTCCATATAACCGTTGCGTTTGAAGTCAACCGTGGCGGTATATCGTTTGGTACTTGTGTTGAATCCGCCCATATCAACAGTGTATGACTGGCCCGGTATGCCTGTCAGCGAGCTGTACAGTGATTCAACCTTTACATTGAGATTACCGTTTGTCGCCCTGTTTATGGCTCTGTAAGAAACATACCAGATGTTATCCGAAGCGTGGACGACGCCCGGGTCATTGTCGCGCCTGCCGAGATCGGCGATGAAGACAGAGCCGTTGTAAAGCGACGCGGCATAAATACTGTCGTCGTTGATACGGTTTTCTTCCGTCCTGCCGTTAATGTAATCGGGTGTGTCGGTGACGGCGGCGTGGTTATATGCGAATATCTCTACCTCCGTGTATGCGTCGCATCGGATATTTACAACAGGGCCGCTTACAGTGCCGGAGTTGACGACGGCGCCATTATACTCAAATACCTGTTTATCCCTGTCCATTGCGACGCTTATCCGGGCGCTGCCGCTAAGGAAATCGTCGGAACAACCGGCATGGTTTGTCGGCAGCGCGAGGCTGTATCTGCCGTCAGCGCCGGTCCTCACGCTCAATGTCATATCCGGGTAAGTAATGCCCGCAGATGTATGCCCCGGTACAGTAAGCGTAACCAGCGCGTCCTCATACGGGCCGTCGCCTGTTTGACTTGCCGCGCCCTTGCCTATCGTGACAAGCCCGGTCATAAACCGCGCCGGGACTGTGAGTGTTATATTCTGACTCGCTGAAAAGGCTTCCGGCATCCAACTGATCCCGGATATCAGTTCCCCGTAAGCGTAGAGCGTGTATGCCTTACCTGAAATATCGGCGAAAGCGTTGACCTGTGTGATGTTTCCTGCAAGCGTGCCCTGCCCGTTTACTATATTGATGACAAGATTCGGGCTGTTATTCATACGCACATAGGAATCTCCGCTCAGGGTCAGGTTGATTTGCCCGGAAAACTGCGTGGCTACGCCGCCCCTGCTGCCGAGCACCTTGACTGATACCGGCACGGCTGACGCCAATTCGCCGCTGCTGTTTGCAAGCCAGGTATTTGGCGCTGTCAGCTCAAGGCGATAAACGTCCTCAAAGGTAAGCGCGTCGCTGAAGGTTATAACCACAGGCGGCTGCACCCCTAATTGCAGGGTTGCCGACGCGTTTACGACGTCCTTTGCCGGTACGGCGTCATTGATCTGTACCAAGACTCCGGCTGCTGCCGTTATGGACGTGGCGGCTTTGAACTCAAGAGTTATGTAATCTTCATCTTTGTCGATTATTGTAAATATCGTACCGTCCGCGAGAACGGCGTTTGTGAAGTCGATGCCCGCAGCGTCAAGCCGCAGGGTATCGCCCGCTGCCGCGTTCGTATCAACCGCCCCCTTGATGGTAAGGCTCAATGCGATTTGATCGCCTACTTTTGCGCCGGGCGGTGTGTAGGTCAGTGAGGAGCCGCCGACAACGGCTGAGTCTTTCCGGCCCCATACAAATATCGTCGGATTGCCAAATGCGTTTGATTTGATCAGCGGATAATCGTCCGATAATAAATCCCAGGTATATATACGCGCAGTTGAGAACCCGGCAGGCACAGTCAATCCGTTGCTTGTTTCATGCCAGGCGGCAGGGATTGTGAGTTGGGATACTTCAATGACCTGGGTGTTTTGGGGGGCAACAGACGTTATTGCGCCTGTTATTGTTCCCGACAAGTACCCTATGATGTAGGTGCCATTACCAATATAAAGTCCGCCCGTCACACCGCTGATGCTGCCGCCTGTGATTTTTGACGTCATGCCATTTGGCGTGCCGGAAGAATAAATCCCATAGGAATTTGGTCCTGTCGCGGTTACTGTACCGCCGCTTATATCGGAGGATAATGATTGTATACCGTATGCCGCCGCGCCCGAACCGTTCACCGTGACCGTTCCGCCGGACATTTTAAGCAAACCGGATGCCATTCCCATACGAATGCCGGCCGTTTCGCTGCCATAGCCGCTGACATTAAGAGTTCCGGCGCTTATGTCGATATTTACTGCATCTATACCGCGCGTGATGTTAGTCCTATTCGATCCCGATGTAACGGTAATCGTACCTCCGCGCATATCAACGCTCTGAGCGCTTATACCTACTATGCCGGAGCTGGTCGACGTCCCGTCGCCGTTTATTGTTATTGTACCTCCTGTCATTGTGACGCGGTCGTTCCCTGAATTAACGCCGTAGCAAGCAACGTTGGTATCAATAACAGTTATTTGCCCGCCTGAAATAAACACTTCCGCAGGACTTGTTACATTACCGACAAATATGCCTGTACCACGTCCGGTGATTTCCGCAGAGCCGGATATTGTGATTATTCCACCATTGCCGCTTTTGGTAATTGCGGCGCCAAGTGTGTACTCAACCGAGCCGCCGCTGACCGTAACATTGCCCGTACCGGAATGAGTAAGCCCGTAGTTACTGGCTAAATAAATGTCGGTATAAATACTTCCGCCGGTCATTACGATATCTACGGCCCCCGCAGCGCTTAAACGTCTTAATGCGCCATTAGTTTCCATTATAAATGTCCCCGCGCCGCCGCCAATGCTTACCCAGCGGTTGGGGGCGTCCGCACGCCAGATCACGGTTACCCCTGACGGGATTGCTGCAATCGTTGGGTCTGTTCCTGTTCCCGCGTCTGTCCCGGTAATGATGACCGTGTTGCCTGTTACATCCGTGTCGTCTGTATCGGCTGTAATGCCGGCGATGACCGGCTGCCCCGAACGACCCGTGTTAATGTAATCAATGATCGTCTGCGCTTCAAGGGACGCGGATGTTGACATGATCCCGACGCTTGGCAACGGCGCAGTCACCGTACAATACCCGCCCGTTATACAGTCCTTGTGCTCGCAGGCAAGCTCCGGCGCGTAACAGCTTTCGTCGTGGGTATGCGTACAACCCGCCGGCGCTGATTCCGCTGCCACGGCGCTGACCGGCAATGTTGACACTATCATTACGAGCGTTAGCAGGATCGATACGAATTTGTTGATTTTTTTCATGGTATTAAGTCTCCTCCTTGAATATACTTTTATTTATTGGCGGGATCGTCATCCGCCTTGTTTTCATGTTTTGCTATTGGAATTGTCCCGTATCATGTCAGGGCGGTTTGACAATAACTGTATTCTTCTTATGACGAATCATGTTCCTCCCTCTCCCGGAGGTTTATCTCAGCTTTAAGCTGTTTCTCAAATTTCTCCACCTCAGCGATTTCGATTTTAGCCCTGTCGATGAGGATATAATCCAGCAACGCGAACTCATGATCGATTAGCCGCGTAATATCATCGCCGGCGCCGTCAAGCTCGATTGTGACGCTGTACCGGTCAGTGAATATACCATCAACGGTAAACCTGAACTCATATTCGGTTCTATAGAGCGTAACACGAATATGTACAAGACCGCGCACGCTATCGTTCAGTATAATATCGCCTTTTTGCAGCTCCGCGAGGTCGTGTATCGCGCCTAACAGCATGTCAAACGGCTGTAAGTAGACCTTTTTATACATCGTGCTGTGCGGGCGGCTATACTCGTTTGAAATTTCGTCAGTCCGTGTCACATTATGTGATGAACCTATGCGAAGCAGGGCGTCCATCACAGCAAACTCGCTATGTATCATATCAACCCAAAATTGCGGGTCATCTTCATCACTGCTGTTTATTTCTTCGACGTCCAGGATAACGCGGCATCTTTTATAATCAAACGGAATAACCGTAAAACGTAGTTCAAACGCGAAGCCAAACATCGTGACCCTGTAATTAAGGCTCTCACTGCCGGGATTATTTAATATTTCTTCGCCCTTTTGCAGTTCCATCAATTCTCTTATAACCCTGGTAATCACTTTGTCAGGTAAAAGAAATACTTTTTTACCTGTCACGTATAACCACCACCTTTGTCCCCGAAAGTTGTTGCCGATAATAAAAAATAATACAGAAAATATAGGAAAAGGGTAGGGTGGGTTTTGTCACAAAACCCATCGGGCGATATTTTTAGCCCTCAAAACACAAAAACCGCGCCGGATTTTCCGACGCGGATATATGGTCATGTGACTTCTTATTTCACTTCTTCACCGAAAGCCGACAACCATGTACGCACCCCCGAACGATTATCAAGGGAGAGCTTTTTTAGCAAGTTACGCACATGCCATTTGATCGTGTCCTCCGATAGAAACAACTCGGCGGCTATATCAGGGTTTGTCATATTCCGGCTCAGGCAACGCAGTATTTCCGTTTCACGGCCTGTCAGTTTGAATTTCTTTACTACGGCGGCTACAACCGGGTCGTGTTCCTCCGCTCCGCTCACCTTGCGCTTGATAGCGGTTATATGTTGGTTGAGCTCCGCGGCGGTCATGTGTAGCTTGCGGGAAATATCGCGCCGGGCATCGCCCTCCATCAAGAGCAGGGCGATTGCTTTTTCCTGTTCAGTAAACCCGGCATCGGTCATGGCCGCGCCTGTCGGTTCGGCAGGCGGGGGTGCGTCAGCCTCCGGGGCGCCTGTTACGCTTTCATTGCCGCGCAATAAGGCGTACAGCGCGGCGGCGAGTGTCTTTTCCCGGTGACGTTCAAAGAGAACCCAGACCAAAACGATAAAGACAACAGCGGAAATCGCCGCCGAAATAAATAAAGGCGCGCCAAGCTCACGAAATAATGTTGGTATCCATAAATCATTGATCCAAAAAAGTGCTGCATAAAATATATTTACAGTCAGACCGAGTGAAGAAATAAATACAGGGCGTTTTTCACCAAACAAAAATATAATCGGAATTGTTAATATAAAAAACTCTGTGTAAGACCCACCAAGTCCGTCTGTAATCGTCAACGGCAGTAAAACTGAGCCATGTAAGGAATCGGGCAGCATGGCAAGCAGCGCGCCTATGATACACAAACCCATACCACACATGAAGCCAACCCGTTCATGTCCTTTGTCGTTTATGAAGCCATATAGAAGAAAAGCAATCGGCGGTAGGATAAAACCTGAAAGGGTATAAAACATATCATCGTTCGCTAATCCAACATTTACTATATGTGTGTGTATCATTGCGTTCATCGAATTAAACCAAAAAAGCACAACAACTGCTCCAAGCAGCGGGATAATGAGCTTCTTTGTGATTTTGAATTTTCCTGCTGTTGCTGTTGGAAACTTGTTCGTAAGAGCAATGACGCGTCGTATTCCCATCCATGCGGGTGTAGCCAGTAGCGCGGGTATAAAGAAAGCTATTTCTTTCGGCGGATCAAAGATTAACCAAAACGTAAATGCTGTAACACATACTGTAATGCCGGCCATGTATCTCGTAAGCCGTCTATCTGGCTCCGCAGTGCGAATCACTCCATAAATCCTCCGCGTGAAAGCGGGAGCCATAAGAACAGGGGATATAGTGTACAGTAAATAACCCAGCGGTTGCGGTAAAAAGATGAATACTGCCGTTATTGCAATAGCGACGGGCGTTGTGTAAAATGCGATTTTTGCGAGTCCGTTTGGGTCGTTTCCGTACCGCCAGCCAAATACAGTTATGGACAAAGCAAACAGCAACATGAAAATAAATGCGTAAACGCTACCTCCATCGAACACGCCTTCAGGCAAGGCAAACACATCAAAGCCGTACATCATAAAGAACATCCACACGGCGGAGCCGAACCAGCCCCACCACTCACGGCGTTTCGTGGTCGCCTTGTCAACCGATTCGGGCGTTGCCTGTATAGTATCAATGCTCATGCTATGTCACCGCCTTTGTTTGGGGGTTCTTTTTTCCGGCGAATATATTTGCCGTTGCCCGCCCTTGCGTCGGCAGGCTTTTCCGCGTCGGCTGGGATCATCCATGAGTGATTGCCAAAACGCACCGCGCCGCTAATGCGACCATCTTTCAGCAATGCCTGTACCCTACGAACAGAAACGCCCCACTTTTCGGCGGCTTCCTGTACCGTCAAGTATTCCATAAGAGCCTCCGTATGCAATGCAATTCAATATATATTCCTGATAACATATTTTATACGCTTTCACGCCATATTTCAAGAGTTACAAAAAATATTTTTTAACATATATGGCAAAACGAACCTTGCCCGGTGTGGTAGGTATGAGGGAGTGAAAAGACTCGCAAGCAGGGCTTGCGCTGTAGCGCAAGCTCTTTGCTTGTTGGGCGGCGCCCAATCCCGCTACGGGAAACCGGCGTGTGCCGGTCTCCCTTTTAAGCCGGCTTCGCCGTCTGCTGCGCGTTTCTGCGAAACGCCAAAAGACGTGGAAAAAAAACCTCAACTCCGTTCCGTTTCTTTTTCCATCGCCGCCTCGCGGTAATTAAATAGCTGTTGTACATTTTGCCGCGCCGCCAAAATATCCTGCATATGTTTACGCGCCGGATGATACCCGGCATACAGCTTTTTCTTCTCGGCGGCGAGGGCGGCGTATTCCGTTTTGAGCGTGTTGATCGTCGGGAGCTTTTTAAGCCCCAAGCCGTCAAAATATTTCTTCGCCGCCTTGTGCGCCGCTATGTCGCACTCATGCTCGGCGAGGTATTTTTTCGAGTAACCGGCTTTGCGGTAGGCGGCGTAAACGTCGCGGGTCTTGCTGTAAATGCCGATCTGTTTTTGCAGGTCTGATATGTCTTTGAGCCTCGCGTCGATATTCTGTACGCGGGTGTTGATGGCGTTGAAATCATCTTTCGCCTGCTGCGCCTTTTCGTTCAGTTTGTCAATGTCGTCAAGCCCGTTCTCCTGTAAGAAGATAAGGGTGGAGGCCGCAGTTTTCAGATTGAATATTTTTGACCATTGCGCGTAACCGGGGCTGCCCTGCGCCTTGATGGAGTTCTGAATATCAATGAGCAGGTTAACCTTGCGGGTCATATCCGGTGCGATAGTTCTCCGAGCCGTGGGCGCCGCGCGTTTGCCGGAAATAATCTCACGGATAGCGTCCTCGGTGTAGTCGCCTTTGAGTGAACGCAGGCAGATGAAACCTTTGCCCGCGCCCCTGAACGAATGACGGCTTCCCCGGCGCTTTACCTCGAAACCGGCTGACTGTATCAGCTTTAAAAATTCGTCAAAGGCTGCCGGTTTTTGGGCGAGGGCAGCGTCGATAGCTTGCTTTAACTGCTCTCGGTAATTGAGCGGCTTATTATCGCCCAGCCATTTGCCGTAATGACCGCGCGAGGGCTTCGGGTCTGTGATGATGGACAGTCCGTTTTCAGCGCAAATCTGATCGGAAATGCGCCGGATAATCATGCCTGACCGCTTGGGGTCGTCAAACTTTCTTGTGCAGTCAAGGGTGGTGGAATTAAAAACGATGTGATTATGGATATGGCGCTTATCAATGTGCGTCGCCACTATGAAAGCATGGCGGCCTTTTGTAAAACGCATCGCCAGTTCATAGCCTAATTTGTTGGCAAGCTCCGGTCTGATTTCCCCCGGTTTGAACGCCTGACGGATATGATAGGCAAGCACATCACGGCTGCCCTGATCCCTGCCTGTGATGTCGTGGTATTGCTGTTTTGAAAGCAGAAACTCCGCGTCGGCGGTGCGCGGATCGCATTGATAGCCTGTAACCAGTTCACCCTTTCGGGTCTTGTCCGGATTGCTGGCGTAATCGGTGCGGTCGGTGATGGTCTGCGCTATGTTTTTGCCCTTATTTTTATGGATGGTGAGCAGCCTCGAAGCGGCCAGAAATAAGCCTCCTTTGCATAAAAATAGCGCGGGTATGGAGGCCCGCGCCGATGTGTGTTTCCTTATCTGTATGTTATATTGCTTTTATCGCGTCGTTGAGGTTTTCGAGCTTTGCCAGTATCCACACCGCCAGCATCGGCAGCCCATAAGGGCTCAGTATAAAGGCGAACACCGTTGCGAATATGGCAAGCTGTAAAGTGGACGTTTGCCCCGCAATCCCAATCGGCCAGCCGAACAGATATTGAGCGTAGCCGGCAAGGGCGCCGAGGAAGATGATGCCTGATATTATGTTGAGTATGCCGGCGCACCGTTCGACCAAGAACATAGCGACCGCCACGAAGATGGTCAGCACGAGCGTGAGGGGGAACAGCAGTATCTTTGCGAATATGCGTAACGCTTTCATATCGGCGCCTCCTTATATACGTTGGTTTATCCTTGCAAGTCAAGTATAGCGCGCTTTTTGGAAAAGCGCAGCGCCTTTTTTGAAAATATTTCAAAATGTTTGTGCGGTCAATAACATACGCTATCTATCTCGTAATCCTCTGAACTGTCAGCTTCCCCTGTGATACAAGTAAAGCACCCATTCCAGCCAACTGTACCGGTTCCTATCGCCCATATTGGGTTGCCGCATTGGGAACATACTGCGCCAGACTTCTTTGCATTGACAGCCTGTTCCAAGTTTGCCCGATACTCTTTCATATCCTCGGTAGGATTGTTTTTCTTGTGCGCTTTTATAAAGTCATCTATTGATATGGGAGAGTACATATTATCCTCCAGTATTTAATATATGAATTACTCGCCGTCTATTTCAAGGGCTTTCTTTAGCTGCTCCTTGCTTGGCAGCACAGTCTGGTAGCGTCCTGCGAATATCTGATTGTTTTCTTCCGGCAGCATCATTTCAACCATAGCGTTCTTTTTATCTTTGCATAACACTATGCCGATGGTGGGGTTCTCATCCGGCATTTTTACTTTTCGGTCATAATAATTTACATATGTCTGCATCTGCCCGATGTCCATATGTTTCAGGCGGCCTATCTTTAAGTCAATTAAAACGAAACAACGGAGCAGACGGTTATAAAAGACGAGATCTACCCAAAATGATTCTTCCTCGAAAGTGAACCGCACCTGCCGCCCCATGAACGCAAAACCTTTTCCCAATTCGAGCAGGAACTGTTGTAGATGATCAATGAGCTTCTGTTCCAGCTCTGTTTCGGAATATGAGGATTTCTCCGGCAATCCCGTAAATTCCAGAACATAAGGAAACTCCAAATAATTTGATTTCCCATATTATCATAACATAAATAAAATCAGAATGGGGAAAGAAATTCCGCTTCCAACCCCATTCTGTAGCGGTTTCTAAATCAAAAATGTTTTGATTTTATCTTTTTTACACCGCAAAGATTAGCAAGGGAGGAATCTTTCGTTTTCCATTTCTTTAGGGTATCACAGGCATTATCACCGTTAATTGTTTCTAAAGCTGCCAGCTTTTGATCCATCGTTACGTCCAAATACACCATCGTCGTACTAAGATTTGCATGTCCGAGCAACAAGGAGATTTGCACGATATTCACACCTTCTTCAAGCCAGTGAGAAGCGCGGGCGTGCCGGAGCTGGTGGGCATGAACGCTAATAGGAACTTCCTTGCATTTTTCATGTGCGACAAAGGCAAGAAGTTTTAAACGGCTGCTCACTGCCGTCTGGCTCATTTTCTCAAATTGACCGCTATTTCTGGAGTAGAATACATATGCTTTGGGATTCGGATAGTCATCGTGGAAATCCTGAAGGTAGCCTTTTAGATACTCAACTGCTTTTGGCTCTAAGCCGAGAGTCCTGATTTTTTGACCTTTTCCAATAAACACGACATATGGGGTTCCCTCTGTCAGATGCAATTGCTCCACTTTCAGCGATAGCATCTCGTCGAGTCTCGCTGCGGTTCCATACATCGTGACAATCAATGTTTGATCGCGTCGGCCTGCCGGTGTTGAAGTGTCAGACGCCGCAATTAACGCCGCTACAGCGTCCCTGCTCATCCCGGACACTTTCTTTTCTGTTGTTTTCATACGTTCGATTTGAGTCGCCTCGAAGCTAAGGTGAAGCGCCCCTACCTCACGATGCCCGAGATAGCTAAGGAACTTTCTGATGCCAGCAAGCCGGTTATTACAAGTTTCGGGGGAACAGCCGCGTTCTTTGCGCATCCATCTCATCCATTCAACGATCATATCACTGCCAAAGCAACTATAACTCAGTGTTTCTTCCCTTATCCCTTTAACTTCGAGGAAAGCAATAAACAATGACAGCGCCATTTCATGTGCCCGGATCGTATGCTCGCTTTTCCGATATGTTTCATAGTCATTGAGAAATTCCCGGATTCGCTTGGCAATGACTATGGCTTCTTTTTCAGACCTCTTCATGCTCACACTCCTCCATTTCAACATCGTAGATACTCTTTTTTTCCCAATTCAGATTGGGGATTGTGTTATTAAAGTTATTGCCTGTCAATCTGCTGAGGATGCCGTTCAGCGCCGGTACAAGCGAGTAATAGTATTTAGTGCTTTCAAGATCGCTATGCCCCATACTTCTGCTTAGGTACAAAAGTTTATCAAAGAAGCCGAAACCCTCGCCAATCCAGAGATTAATATTTTCGATGGCATAGTTATGCCTTAGTTGATATGCCACAGCATGAGCCGTATTGTATTTGTGCCAGAGCTGCCTGAAATTCACGACAACCCACTGCTGAGTATAATGTGAATCTCTGGCTGATGGGAAGAAATACTTCCTTTCAGGATAAAATAACCGCATTGCACTGTCATATCTGCGCATCAAATCCGTCATGGTATCATGCAGAACGATAAAATGCTGCGAATGCCCTTTTGATTGGCGAATATTTAGGACACCGTTTTCCAGGTTGGTATCGCTAACCCGAAGCAACCTTGCTTCATTGGTTCTGATTCCGCTACTGTATAAAAGCCGGAAGAATACCGGTACAGTAATCCTTCGCAAAAGAACATCGCGCCTGCGTGGCGTGACCGGAAGATTGTCACAAGCATTGAAAAAGTTTTCTAATTCTTCCTCTGTAAATGCATGAGGAATATATGTGCGAGGCATTTTTACCGGTATAGACGGAGCATTGATTTCGGTCAGATTACGCTTTTTTAAATAGTTAACGAAGTGAAAAATGACATAAATCCTTCCTCGATGTGAATTACTTAGCAGCTCCGTATCGCGTCTGCGGCACCAACTATCCACCATTTCCTGTGTCAACTCCGCTGCGCCGGAAAACATCGTTGCACAATGGCGGTCAAAAAGGCGAATATTAAGACTGTCAGTATCGTTCCATCGACCGGACACTTGTCGAAAAGCAATAAAGGATTCCATCACAGGAGCGAGAAATGATTCAAACTTATGCATCGGGAAACACCTCCAATGATACTGGAAAACGCTCAATGCTCAGGGCGCAATCCTTTAAATTAACATGGTTGGCATAACTGTACGTCTCAATCGAACTGGGGTTGATATGTCCAACAATAGCGCTGATAATCGGTTGTTGGATTCCTTTTCCCATTAATGTTGTTACCAGATGATGCCGGGAGATATGGAAACCTTTTCTGTCGCCCCTTTCTTGGCGTATCCCCAACGCATTCATGATGCTTTCCGATGCTCTCCATGCGCCCTCGCCGGATATTCCTTCGAACGGGGCGTTCCAAGTAAGGAACAATGACTGGCAGTTACTGACAGGCCGTTCTTGGGCTAAGTAATCATAGATGGCATTACCAACAACCGTTAGCAAAGGAAGCTCTAATGGCTGTTGCGTTTTCCGCTGGATAATTTTAATAATATCGTGTTTCCAATCAATGGAGTTTAGCTCCAATGCCGCGATATCGCCGCTTCGCATACCATAGCTGACCGCAATCCGGCCAATCGCCCTATCCCGTAATGTAAGCCCATTTGACATGTCACCGAGCGCACCAAGTATTTTCTGGTGTTCATCCGCCGTAAGATATTGAACATTTTTTCTTGATCTCCGTAGCGTTGGGATAAATGACAATACTTTCTTGCAGCCTTCCGTATCTATCAATATACAGGTTTGTAAAAAACGGAAAATTACCCAGCGATAACTGCTCCCTTTAATTGGCTTCATGTCAGATGAAATAAAAAACGACAACGTGGTTTCTTCTCTTGCATCAACTAATCTGTATATACCTGCTTCTTGGAGAAAATTCAGAAAACAGGACGCTTCATTTTTCCATACATTAACCGTAGCCTTCGCAACTCCGCGTTCCAACTCTGTATGGCGGAAATAATCTGCAAGGGCTTTAAATGTAGGCTCGAGCTTGCTATATGCGCCTTTCTTAATAAGTCCAGAATCCTTGCCGTCAGGAAGTTTACCGTAAAGCTCAAATTCCATAATTGCCCCCAAATAGGCACGCTTTTGTTTGTAATTGTTATGAGTGTTCGAAGTCTGCTCATAATGTTTACAAATATCAGGGTAATCGTTCCAATTTTGATAGTCGGCCTCCTTTAGAATCCACTGGATCATCTTGTGAATGCCTTTGATGTAGACTTCTGAATAACCGATTTCCTCCATGCCGGATAGAAGCTGTGGGTACTTTTTTCTGAGGTTTTCTAAATCCATGACTAAATCACACCTTTCATTAATCGATTGTAGATGCTGACGAAATTCATAAGTTTACCGGTTATGGGATAACTTTTCTCGAATAACGCCGTCAACTCAATACCAACACTAACATAGGTGTGGTTTATTGTTATCCATAAAAATACCCACTGCATCTTCATATACAACGGGCTACCTTATTGATATTGAGGTATTATACGTTTGGTTGGATGCTCTCGATTATTCTGGCAAGATAAAATCAAAACATTTTTGATTTAGAAACCGCTACAGAATGGGGTTGGAAGCAGAATTTCTTTCCCCATTCTGATTTTATTTATGTTATGATAATACGGATCACGGAACAAATCCTGCGGCGATTCAACAATCTGGCCTTTTTCAGACAACTCACGCACTTTGTCTTTATCACGCGACAAAGCGAGACGTTCATAAAGCGATGAATCGAATTGCCGTTGAAACTCTTTCACTGACCAACCGTTGCTTGCAATTTCCAACTCATAAAATCGGCGTTCGTCTTTGTTTGCTATCCGCATCAACAGAATGTACTGCGTCCAACTGATGCTCGGATTGAATTGGGTAATCGGTGATTGCCCAATTTGGGGTTCAGAATAAATTGTATAAAAACGGCGCATTAGCTTTAAGTTTTCCACCGAAAAACCTTTACCGAGATTGTCGGTGAGATAACCCGACAGACCTTTTATAATGCGCTTTCCATACTGAGCGCGTTTTTCTCCCTGTTGCTCTTTCTCAATGATACGCCGCCCAACCTCATAATAAGTAATCGTCATAGCCGTGTTAATGTTTCGCTCTATACTACGCCGCGCTTGTTGAATTAAATCAAAAATTGATTTGAAAAATTCAAGCTCGTCTGACTCAACCGGCATATTAAGCAGAGTTTGAAGCTCCTGACCGTTTTCAGCCATGATTGGTTTCCTTTCCCGAATTGGGTAATCACCAATTACCCAATTAATTTATCTTGATATTATTTGAAGAAATACTTTAACTTCCGCATTTCACAACTGTCTTGTCTATGGAATATTATAGCAGAGGAATGGGGAAATATCTATACCCCTGAATCATTAAAGGCGCGGCAGCCGCCAACTTTTGGGCAACCACCGCGCCGTTATGTTATCACCGCTTCACTTTCGCCAGACCCCGAAGGATCGCTTCGGCCTGTTCCCACAGCTTTTCATAGTGAGCCTGTAAATCCTTTATGTCGCTTTCATATATGCTCCGCGTTTCGTTGGCGCGCTTGGCGATTTGGTTCAGGTTTGATGTAGAGTTTGAGAGAAGCTGCACCATCTTCCGAACATCAGAAAGGTCAAGCCGAACGACGTATCCATCTAAAACCATTTTCCGGATATACGCTTCCCGGTTGCGGATATTGGCAAGCTCCATTTTTTCCTTTATAAGCCCGGATTCGTTCTCGTCAACATAGAACACGATCCGAATACTTCGTTTTCGGTTTTCACCCGGTATAATCAATCCCTCCATAATAAAAATGCGGACAAATAGAAACCGATTTCGGGGGTTCAGGTATAAAACCATTAAGCCCCCATGATCCGCGCTTCGCAGGCATTGATATAACAGGCTTTTTCAGCCCCTACTTGTCCGTTTTCGACCGTCTTTTCCGGTCGGATTCGTTCTTTTGCCGGCGGTGTACGCGGCGGCCGCAAGGCTCACAGTATTTTGCCCTGTTACCGGTGGAGTAAAGCTCTTTCCCGCAAACTTCGCAGAGTTTTATATGCTCAACGATATTATCGCCGTTGAACAGCGCCTCAAGCCGGGGGTTAAGCGGCATTACGGCACATCGGTAGTATTTGCATAGCGCCGAGCAAGTGAAAGCCACGCCGTAGAGCATATAGCATTTCCCCTCCATCAAAAGGCAGCCGTACTCGTGGTCGAAGTTCGCGCACTTATCGGCGGCAAGCCGCTTGATGTCCCGCAGTTCCTCGCGGGTAAGCTCCCTGAAATTCGCTTGCATATAGCATATATCATCTCCTGTCATAATAATGATGGGAACCGCCACGGTGAAAGGGGCAGCTCCCATTAGGTCAAATAAATATCTCCGGTTTTTTCTCCGGCTCCTGTTTGGCGCCGTAAAGGGTTTTGCTTTTCTCAGCCCCGGATTTAAGGGCTTCCAGTATGGACGGCTTTTCTTTCGCGCTGACGTTGGACGGCGCCGCTTTCGCCACTTCGTCCACCTCGTCGCCGATCAGCATAGGCTCAGGCGCTTCGTCCATGTTGAGCATAGCGTCAAGCTCCGCCAGCCGCGCTGTTTTTTCGGCAAACTCCGCTTCAAAAGCGAAAGGCTTTTCCAGTTCCGCTTTGGCGTTTTCCGTCTGGTCATATAGGGTCTGTAGCTGCGCTTCCACCGATTGCAGCCGTTGCGGTATCCTGTCAAAGGCGTTGTTGATACGGGTTATGTTCCCGAAAGCGTCGTCGCCGAGATTTACCGTGTGGGTCATGGCGCCTTTCACCGCCAGATTAAATTGCCTGTTTACCGTGTCAAAGGACAGCAGCATATCGAAGCCCCTGTAGCTGCCGATTTTCGTAGACGTGGTTGAGGTAATGCCTTTGAAAGACTCCATCAGCGCCGCCCCCGCTTCGCCCCGGTCAGTGTAAATTTTGTTGCCGATGGTCATGGGGGATATGCCTTCCTCTGAACTGTGCTTATGCGTTTCCAGCCGCTCCAAGTCAGACTTAAACGCTTCAATAAACCCTTTGGATTCGGTTATCCGCTTCGGGAAGTTGGTGAGCAGGTCGTCCTGCAACCGGTATTGCTGGCTCTGGTGGTCGGACTTGAGCAGTTTGAGCTTCGCCACTTCAACGTCAAGCTGCATCTTTTCCTTGATGTGGGGATTCCCCGCGCACAAAGCCTTTATCTCGGCGTAGCTCAAAGCGTCCTCGTCCACATCGTCGCAGGAGCGCACCGGGGATTTAGAGGTCATAATCTGTGAAATAAATTCCTGTTTCTTTTCAACTGTCTGAAATAAATAGCTGTCGAAGGTGGCCTGTGTGCAATATCTATAGATGTCCACTTCCTCATTCCGGTTCCCCTGACGGACGATACGCCCGGCGCGCTGCTGCAGGTCGGCAGGCCGCCACGGGCAGTCGAGGTCGTGCATGGCTATAAGCCTATCCTGCACATTAGTCCCGGCGCCCATCTTGAAAGTCGAGCCGAACATGATACGCACGTTGCCGCTGCGCACTTTGGCGAACAGCTCCTTTTTCTGCAACTCCGTATTCGCGTCGTGTATGAAAGCTATCTCATGCTCCGGTATGCCCTTTGCTATAAGTTTTTCTTTTATGTCGTCATACACATTAAAGCGGCCGTCCTTGTTAGGGGTGGAGAAGTCGCAGAACACAAGCTGGGTGAGCCTTTCGGCAGAGGTTTCGTCCCATATTCGATAAATATTGTTCATACAGGCGTTGACCTTGCTTGTTTCATCATCGGGCAGTAGGGGGTTCATCAAACGCTGGTCAAGCCCGATTTTTCTCCCATCCGACGTTATTTTCAGCATATTGTCCTGCGTGGGGTCAACCTTTCTGTCATGCACATCCTTTGCCCGCTCGGATAATTCCTTTACCATATCGCGCTGTATCTCAGACGGGTCGGCGACGACGGTGTGGAAGTTCGCCTTTGGGCGCGGCAGGTCGAGGGTATCGGCGGTCTTGATGTCGGCTACTTCCTTGAACATCCCCATCAGTTCGGGCAGATTTGTAAACTTCGCAAAGCGCGTACGCGCCCTATAGCCCGATCCCTCCGGGGAAAGCTCTATGCTGGTCTGGGTCTCTCCGAAGGTGGAAGCCCATGCGTCAAAGTGCAATAACCCGTTTTTTACTAATGTGTTATACTGCAAATATCTCTGGACAGTGTAAAGCTCGGCGATGGAGTTTGTGACCGGCGTACCGGTGGCGAAGATAACGCCCTTGCCGCCTGTGATCTCGTCCATGTAGCGGCACTTCATAAACATATCGCTTGACTTCTGCGCCTCCGATGTAGAAAGCCCTGCCACGTTCCGCATCTTCGTATATAAAAAGAGGTTTTTGAAATTGTGGCTCTCATCCACGAACAGGCGGTCAACGCCGAGCTGCTCGAATGTAACGACATCATCCTTGCGGCTGTCATCGGTAAGTTTATCAAGGCGGGCTTCAAGGCTCTTTTTTGTCTTTTCCATCTGCTTGATGGTAAAACGCTCGCCGTAGTTTTCTTTAAGCTCCGCTATGCCCTCAGCGATTTCGTTGATCTGCTCGTTAAGCAGCCGTTCCTGCCGCTCTTTAGACAGCGGTATCCGTTCAAGCTGCGTATGCCCGATGATGACGGCATCATAATCCCCGGTCGCTATCTTGGCGCAGAACTTTTTACGGTTTCTTGTTTCAAAATCTTTCTTGGTGGAGACAAGAATATTCGCTGATGGGTACAGCCGGAGGAACTCTGACGCCATCTGCTCGGTCAGGTGGTTAGGAACTGCCATAAGGCTTTTCTGGCATAATCCCAGCCGTTTCATTTCCATTGCCGCGCCTACCATCTCAAAGGTCTTGCCGGCGCCCACTTCGTGGGCGAGTAAGGTATTGCCGCCGTAGAGTATCCGGGCGATGGCGTCTCGCTGATGGGGTTTGAGGCTGATCTCCGGGCTTGCGCCGACAAATTCGATATGGGAGCCGTCATATTCCCGGTTGCGGATGCTGTTGAAGCGCTCGTTGTATTGCTGCACCAATATACGCCGCCGCTCAGGGTCGCGGAATATCCAGTCTTTGAAAGCCTGTTTGATCGCGTCCTGTTTCTGCACCGCCAGCGTGGTTTCTTTTTTGTTGAGTACGCGCTTTTCCTTGCCGTCATTGTCAATGACCGTATCATAAATGCGCATATCTTTGAGATTTAAGGTTTCTTCTATGATTTTGTAAGCGTTGGCGCGGGCAGTACCGTAGGTTACGGTAGCCAGTACGTCGTTATATCCGGTCCTTGTCTTGCCCTCGATGTTCCATTCGCCGGTTCGCTCTGCGTAGTTGACGTTAATCACGTCACGAAGATACCTCGACGGCTGCAATAGCTCAAACATGAACTGACGGATATAAAACTTGTCTACCCATGTAGAGCCGAGCCGGACGGCGATTTCAGAAGCTTCGAGGTCTTTTGGCTGCGCCTGTTCGAGCGCCTTGACGTTGACGGCGGTGCTGATCCCGTGGAACTCATCGCCGGCTAATTCATTAAACCGCCGCGCCCTGTGCAGCTTTTCCCGCACATTACCGGAAAGGTACTCGTCAGCGGTGACAAGCGGGAACTTCTCGTATAACTTCATGGTTTCCGGGTTGAATTCAGGTATGGAGCGGTTCGGGTTCCCGATGTCGCAAAACACGACGCCCTGTAAGTCTCCCATGATTTTCTCCGCTGTGAAGCCGGTCAGCCCCATCATGTAATCCATGTCTACCTTTGCTTTTTTAGCGATGGATACAGCAAGCGCCTCAGCAGATGTGTCAACCGATGTGATGTCCGTCTTTTGTTTGATCGTCCGCTTGGTGAACATATCGGACTTGCGTTCAAGCTCGCCGTTCTCGTCGATGATCTCAAGGGAGCAGAGAAGATAATACGCTGAGTCCGCTGAGAAAGCCTTGTTGTTGGCGTTATCGGAGATAAGCCCGAATTTTCGGGTGAAGCTGTCGTATAGAGAGTTGAGTTCATTCTGTTTGTCACGAATATCGCTTTCGGGGTAATCGTGGAGTTGGTAATCTATCAGTTCTCTAACGCAATCACGAAGCCCGACCATGCCTTTGACGCGCTCTAATGTGGTTGCCGGCATGTCCACCGGGTTCATGCGGCTGTTTTCCCGGTAATAAACCGCGCCGTCTATAAGGGTATAGCTGAAATTGCGGACGGACGGATCTGCCGGGATGGATATGTCCTGTATGCCCTCGATGTCGTCAAGCTCTATTTCTGTGATTTCCCCCTGAATATAAGAAAACGCTTCCTTTAGTTGTTCCGCTAAATCCGCGCCCTCTATGGGGTTACAGGTGGTTTCGCTGATATTGCCGTAAAGCATATCGTCGCGGGTCATCTTGCCGAGTATCATGTGGGGATTGTCGGCGAAGTAGCGGTTGACGGGTACGCCGTCATCGGTCTGCCCCAGATGCACCCAATCAGGCTGTATGTCGATAAGCCGGTCCCGCTTCTGCAAAAAGATAATATCACTGGTAACTTCTGTGCCGGCGTTGGCTTTGAAAGCGTTGTTGGGCAGCCTGACTGCGCCGAGCAGCTCCGCTCGCTGGGCGATATATTTACGGGCTTCCGGGTTCGCCTTGTCCAGCGTACCCTTTGAGGTGATAAAAGCGACGATGCCGCCCGGACGTACCTGATCGAGAGCTTTAGCGAAAAAGTAATCGTGTATCAGGAAATTATGCTTGTCGTATCGTTTATCTGTCAGTTTATATGAACCGAACGGGACATTCCCGATTGCTACGTCAAAGAAAGCGTCGGGCATACCGGTCTTTTCAAAGCCCGTAACCTTTATGTCAGCGTCTTGGTATAGCTGTTTGGCGATCCTGCCGGTTATGCTATCAAGCTCCACGCCGTACAGTTTGACGTTTTTCATGGAGCCGGGCAAAAGCCCGAAAAAATTACCGGCGCCCATCGCCGGTTCAAGTAGGTTGCCCTCACGGAAGCCCAGCCGCTCTAACGTCTCATACATCGCCTTGATAACGACCGGACTTGTATAATGGGCGTTCAGAGTGGAAGCCCGCGCGCTGTCGTATTCTTCGTGGGAGAGCAGGGATTTCAGTTCGGCGTATTCTTTAGCCCAGCCCTGATTATCGGAGTCAAAGGCTTGGGGCAGGCCGCCCCAGCCCACATAGAGGGATAATATTTCCTGTTCTTCCGGCGTTGCTCCGCGGTTCTCAGCCTCAACTGATTGCAGGGTCTTAATCGCCGCTATATTGAAGCCGTATTTGGTTTTAGCGCCGCCCACGCCGAGATTGTCGTCGGTTATGCGGAAGTTGACGGGGGATTGTACCGGCTTCGGCGGTTCAGCCTCTTGCAGCGGCTCTGAGATTGGCGGCTCCGCTGCTTCCGGCACCGCGCTGTTTTTCGGGTTGCGGCCGTACTCCCGTTCAAAGTCCCCGATTTTCATAACCCGCGTAATCGGGATAATAGTGGTAGTGTCCAGCAGCTTGACCTCATTAAAAGGCGCCGCTGTTATTACCTCAATGATAAACGCGCGGTCGTTTTCAAGGTAAACGGTATCGCCAACAGTGTAAGGAGAGAGGGAGGCGGTGTCGTCCGCTACTTGTTCGTAATCCCATGCCGCTTCTTCTGTGAGGTATTCATCCTCAATAAAGTCTGCGATGTCCTGAATATTGCCCCTGCCGCCATGAGAGCCATAGTCAGATAGCCCATCAGCGATCAGCTCATCGGAAACAACAAAACCTCGCGATAGCAATTCTTCACGTACCTGCTCCGTTATTCCACTGTCTGCTTCGCTGTCCGGCTCAATGTCTGCTGCATTATAGGAAATATCGAACAACGACATTTGCGGGTCTATCGGTTTTTCAGGTTCTTGACGGTCAAACTGCTCATTAGCAATAGCGGCAGCGTCAAGCATCTGTTTTAATCTTGCTTCCGATTCGGCTTTGTAGCGGTCAAGCTCCGTATCGGCTACGCGCCGGATTTCAAGCCACAGGGCTTCGGGCAAGTTTTCGTCAACAATGACGATGTTGCCGTCAGGCTCGACACGGGCTACAATGGGGCTAAACTCATCGGGGTCAAAGTTGAAATGATTGAACACGATCAGACGGTCGTTGACATAGCTGTAGTGGAGTATATATTCAGATTGTTCTGCTGTTGGAGGTTCGGGCGCTTCATGCCCGTTGGCGAGTCGGATCTGCCGCAGTATCTCAGGCGGTATGTTATTCACGCCGAGAATGTCGCCCATCGGGGTAATGCGGGTGGTGGTATTGATAAAATCATTCCCGCCCATGCGCATGACGCTGTACTCAACGCCGTTCTGGTCATAACCGAGAGTGTCGCGGTCGTTATACAGTGACAAGTCAAAGCTGTATACGGCGTTTTTGTCGGGCAGGAACACAGGCGGCGGTGCGGTTCGTTCCGGTTCGGGTTCAGGTAATGCGTCAGCCGACATAACCGCTTCCGGCTCCGGTTCGGCGGTTGTTTCCGGCTCAACCGAAATAAAATCGTTTTCGGAAATAAGCTGTGCTATGCGCCGCTGTACTTTCACCCACGGCAATGTTACCGGCTCCGCACCGTCTTTTGTTACGACAAAATCAGGCTTGCCGTATTCGTTTTGCAGAAACGCCGCGGCTTCCCGGCTGCGCCCGTGTTCGCTCATATAATCGTACAAGCGCCGCAGGCTGCCGTGGTCGCCGTTCCAATCCCGCAGGGCGCTGTCAATATCGTCTTGTGAGATAACAACAGGAGCAGGGGGAATCTGTGTCAGTTCAGTTTCGCGGATCGCCGCTATTTGCTCTTGTTCGGTGGGGAATACGGGCAGGGGATTGAGGCGCAACTGCGTTTCAGGCATATTCGGGAACAGGGTAAACTTACCGTCTGCATATACCGTCAGGTCGTCAAGGGCTTTTTCCCTTGTTTCATGGTAACGGTCGCCCTCCGGCGTGTTCGCCATGATATACCGCATTGATTCAAATAGTTCCGACAGGGTATTGGGGTTATCAAGCATATCGCCGAGCTTTCGGGCGCTGCCCCAAAAATCGCCGAACATTCCACCAACAAACGTCGGGTGCGCTATGTCATCGGGTATATCGCTGTAAAAGCGTATGATTTCCGCGCCCAATATCTGCCGCTCATATGAGGGCAGCCGGTCAATCTCCGCTTGCGACATATATTCACCGTCAGCGATAAGGCGGTCAATGCGGTTTGCCGCGTTCACCCATGTAAGCGACACGGTAGCTACAGGCTCAAGATAACCGCCCCGCGTGATGGAAATGCCCTTTGACGGGGTTGATTCATCGTGGCCGCGTTCGCCATCGGCGAAATAATATGTCCCGCCGCCGTAGCCGTATTCGTTTTTAAGGAAATCGGCTTTTTCTTTCGTGTCATGGTCATGCAGAAAAAAAGAGTATATGCGGTATTTGCCGTCTTGCGTGACGCTTCCCTTTTTGAGATAGTCGGTAATGTCGTTATCGGTGATTTCTGCTTTGGACGAAGAAACGCCGCCCATGTCGGACGGCGCTTCTTCGGGGGTTTCGTTGCTCTCTTGCTCTAACTGTAAATCAGTTCGTCGTAGATTGTTTCCTCCGCTTGGGCTTTCAGGCTGTTCATGTACGCCGTCCAGCCCATCGGGTCGGCCGCTTTGCTCGGCGGCGGGTCCTTCGCCTGCAACTGCTTCATCATCATTTCCAGCCTCCCGTTCGCCGTGTCCTCGATCTCCAGACAATGGGGGAACAGCTTCTCCGAAAGCAAGAGCCGGTTGAACAATACCGGGCGATTGTCTTTCAGGTAATTCTTCCGCATCATCCCGTATTTGCCCAGCGGACGGCTCTCCTGTATCGCTATGTCGGGTATCAGATAATCCCCGGTCTGGCTGTATGTCAGTTCGCTCATGGGTTTCGCTCCTTTCGGCGGTTTTCAGCCGCTTAAATTTTTTGATGGTGACTTCGATTTCCCGCAGGACTTCTTCCGTGACCTCGCTGACCGCCTTGCCAAGCGTGTATACCGCGTCGGGGGTATTGAAGTCGAATACCGGCAGGAAGTCCTCATGCTCAAAGTAACTGTCGGGGTCTATACCGCAGCGGGTCATTATGGAGTACGCCGCGCTTACGGTCATCGCGTCCTTAAAGGCGACGGATAAATTAAAATCGTCATAATCTTCAAGGTAGCTGCCCTCGGCCGCATAACCTATATCGCGGGCGTTACCATCATAGTAGCGCGCCGCCAGTTCATGCGCAAGGCCAAAAATATAATCCCCGACATCAAGTTTTGTATCTTCCTGCCCGGCGTATGTGCTGTTAATAATATGATCCCTTATGCCGTAGGAGCTATCAAGGGCTTCCATGACGGGTTGCTCATGCTCCGGCTTCATTTCCCAGATAAACGGGCGGCGCGGGTTATATCTCCCGTCAATAGTGTCGGCGTAGTCAAAGACATAACGCAGCTGCGGCTTGTCGCTGCTGTGGTCGATAAGGGCGATGCCTTTTGAGCCGCGCCGTACAGAGCGGTTCATGGGCTTGTTCCACATTTCAAGGGGGGCGCAGGCCGTGGCGTCCGGGCGCTGGGCGTAGATCATAAGCTGTTCATCAAAAGGGTACTTGTACAGCCGCCCAGCCGTTTCCAGAAAACCTGTCCAATCCTCACGGCTGCCAGTGACCTGACGCGCCTGCCGGTCGGCTAACTCGGAGTAGAATTGCAGTTTTGTCGGGGGCAATATCAAACCTCCGTTTCCTCAATATATTCATCAGCTATGTAAAAACCGATTTCTGAAAAATCATCGTCGCTGATTTTTTCCAGTTTTTCTATCGCGCTTTCGTAAATCTCCCGCATATCGGGGTCGTAGATGTCGGGCAGGCTGCCCCTCAGTTCAGCGGTCAGCGCTGGTTTGTTGCTGGTGTCGTATACGCACATGAGGTTGATTTCCTCTACAGAAAATATGTCTTTCATCGGCTACATCTCCATTTCTTTGGATTTTTTAGGTTTATCATTATTATGCTGTTTGGACTTTTCCGCGCCCTGTTTGAGCGCGTCCAGTATTGACGGCTTCCTTTCAGGATTATCCATCTCTTTGCGCGCCAGCCTGATGTAGCCGTCCACAACGGCAGGGTGGGCGGAGGAAAAGAAAGCTCTGTTATCCCGGACTTCCGGCATTGCCACGCCTTTCGCCCAATCCTTGTTATCTTTGGAATACCGCCCGTCCCATTCAGCCAGCCTGACGGTGTTCGCCAGCACCACGCTCACACGCTGATCGCCGTATTCGTCAATGACCTTGCTGACGGCTTCAGTGGTGAGCCGGTAGCCCGGTTTGTCTGTTGCGGCACAATCTTTGATCGCCGCGTCGATGGCGTTGGCGCACTCTTTGTTAAGGCGGATGCTCTCGCGATATTTATCAAGCTCGTTGTTTTCACGGGCATGGTCGTGGGATTTCATATATACTGACTGGTCTTTTATATCAGGCAGCGGCGGTGCTGTTTTATTGTCCTGCTCCGGCTGTTTATTCAGGTCAAGCCCCATCATCTCCGATAGCTTGCGTTCCACTACAGGTTGCGCCATTGGCTTATCGTCCGATATATCAGCCTGACCGGGCGAGGCGGTTATTTCCGGTTGGCGCTCATTCCCCAGAAAGGCAGGAAGCTCGGCAAAACCGAAGTTATCGACATAATGGGAAGTAACCTCGCCGCCGCGCTGTATTACAATAACATCGCTGACCGACAGGCTGCGCCCGGTATAATCTTTCGGGTGGTCTGCGTTGAACCTCTCATACAGTTCGTCCAGCGTTTCTTTTGGCGGGAGGGGTGCGGTGTAGGCAAGCTCATAGTTGGAGCGGTCAACGGCGAGGTTGCCGGCTTCAAGCTGATTGACGGAAGCGAAGCGGTGGTAGCGCAGTTCCTCAGTATCCTTTAGCTGATATATGCCGAACATATCGGTATTGCCATTGATGACGCCGGACTCTTTCGCCGCTTCGCTTTTTTTCGAGGTCAGCGCTTTGTACTCGACCGACCGTTCCCAATCATTCCGTTCTATGCCGAATATGCCGCCAAATGTTTCTATCTCTGAGCGGTCAATCGCCATCGACTCGGTATCATCAGGGTGGAGAAGGTATATGGGGTGGTCATTGTCGTACAGTTCCAGCGCCTTTTCCTGTGTTAGCGGAAGCATAGATTCATATGTATAGCCGTATAGATTCATTTCAGATATGCCGATAGCCGGGTCGGGCATGGAATCATCGGACTCCAGATTTGGCGGCGCTTTGGCAGCTTCGTTTTCTTGCGCAGGATTTGTTTCGGGATGCCGTGCCTTTTCGTGGGTCAGCTTCACATTCTCGATAATCATGACCACATCTTTCGGAAGATTATCCTCAAAAAACTTGACGTTCCTGTATGAATCAACACGAACCAACATCGCCATGTTGCCTTTATCATCCCGGTCAAGGTTGTTCAGAACTGTTGTACCGTCACGGTCATACTGAAACAAGAGGCTAAACCGTTTTTTGTCCTCGTTGAAATACACAGATGGATCGGCCCGCCCTGCGTCTCGAAGCACGGCGCTGACAGGCTCATAACCTTGGTTGCCGATGTTATCAAGCCACTGCGCAGCGAAGCTGTTTATTTGCCCTTGCAGTTTTGCAGCATCCATGTTTTTCTGATTTCCATTGCCGTCTACGCTGTAGCCGATACCATCATCAATTTGCTGGTATAACGGAGGGGCTGACTGTTGAAACTCAACGGCGGTAGCGGTCTTGGCTTCTTGGTTTACTTGCAGTACAATCATGGGGTCATACATCAAATCGCCGTTTTGGGAATAGGTGTGCATGACAGACAATTTATCGGTGTCTATCCATTCCAGCGATAAGGGCATAAAACCGGCTCCGGCTTCGCTCCTTTGATAATAGTATTCGTTGCTTGTGATTTCGGGGAACAGGTCAGCCAGTTTTTCGTAATTCCGTTGTTCAATAGTCTTTTGAGCAGCAGGTACAACCTCGCTCACCGTAAAATCCATGCCGGCGACAGTCTCCGTCCGCGTCTCCGTCGAATATTCCGGCTCTGCATGAGCAACAGGCGCGGCGGGTGCTTCCGGCTCCTTTGCGGATAAATCAATGCCGCGCTCTTTGCATATATCATAGAAACGGTTTTCGATTGAGTTGATCAGGCTGTTTGCTTCCTTGCGGATCGTATCCAGCGAAGCGTGAAGCTCTTTCATGTCGCGGCTCCCATACTCGGCAAGGTAGCCGAAGCTGTTGGGGGAGGTCTCAATGCCGAAGTGCTGCGCCACGACGTAGGATACGCTCTCGGCTTCAACCTCCTTGACGGCTTTAGGTTTGGCAGCGGTGTTTGTTGCGGCTGCGTCCTTGTCATGCAGTTTGGCGTGGCTAATCTCATGTATGACCGCCGAAACGGTCTGCACCTCGCTCATGCCCTCCCGAATGCCGATCTTCTCACCGTAGCGGCAGTAGCCGTCCTGACTTTCTTTCATCGGCTCAAACTCTATCGGCAGGGGCGAGACATCTTTCAAAGCGTCCATAAAAGCGGAATAATGATCCACATTGCCGGTCAGGTTCTCGGCAAGCTCCGGCAATGGTTCGCCATAAGTCTGCGATACGTCAAATACCGGGACTAACTTGAAGCGGGTACCGCTTGTCAGTGCGGTCATTTCCTCCATGATAACCTTGCCGTCTTTGTCGAGCAGTGGCGCCCCGGTATCCGGGTCAAGTTTTTCCATCAACTTTATTTCAGGCTCTTTATCTTTGATCGGCGCGAATATCCGTATGCCTTCTTCACCTTTTTTTACTTGGCGTTTGAACATCTCTTTCCATGTATTGTATGAAGCGACACGGGTCGCTCCGGGGTGCTGCATATTGATGAGCATGATGTTACGCCTGGAATAATGGTGGAAGTGAGACATGGTTTTCAGGAAATCCCTGTACTTGTCGCTTTGGAAAAGGTCTTTCATTCCGGCTTCCAGCCGGTCGGTCAGTTCCTTGGTGCGCTCAAAATTGGTCTGTTTATCTTGAGTTTCGGGCATTTCTATCCTCCTTTTTTTTATTGAAATACGGAAAGCCGCCCGCGTGTTGATACGGACGGCTCCCCGATTGGTTTATGTGCTATATATGGTTTTGTTCCCTATCGGCAGATTTCTCATGCCTGTCATCGCGTCCGGACGACTCCGGTTTGAAGTTCCTGAGATGCTCAAGGATAGACGGCTTTTTTGTATTATTTATAATGCCGTCGATCTGATTATAGTTACCTTCCTCGTCCATCTCTGCTGCGGCAAGGTAGTTGTACTTTTCAGGCTCATTTTTTTGTGCTTCGTTCATTATCTGATCCCTTTCCTTTTTCAAATTCGAGACGAAAAAAGGCGTAGCCCTCGCCCTTATCGTCCAGTACGACCGTCGCGCCGTAGGGCTTGCCGGTCTTTTCGCTCATCAGGTCGGGTATGAACACGCGCCCATCAGCAAGGAGAGCGGAAGCTATTTCTTTAGTGAGCGTTTTCTTTTTTGCCGTAAAGAACTTGTTGTCCTTAAAGAGCCCGAACTTACAGGACGGGCTGCCGCAGAAAAAACCTCTGGCGGCCTCTGAAATATCAGAACCGCAGCGCGGGCATTTTCCGATGACTTCGCCCTGTTTGCGGTCTGAGGGGAACAGCGCCTTGCCCTCGTCAGTAGCGGTATTGTATGTCTTGACCAGCCCCTCAACAAACTTAGTTATGGCGGTCATAAAATCCCGCGCGCTCATTTCCCCGCGCTCGACGCGCTTCAAGTGGTTTTCCCACTCGGCGGTGAGCATGGGCGATTTGACCGATTCGGGCAGGACTTTTATGAGGTTTACGCCCTTGATTGTCGGAAGCAGTGTTTTATCCTTGCGTTCAAGAAAGCCGGACTTGACAAGGTTTTCAATGATGCCCGCCCTCGTCGCCGGTGTGCCTAACCCTTTGCGTTCCGCATCGTCGGGCATTTCTTCAGCGCCCGCGTTTTCCATCGCCGACAAGAGCAAATCCTCTGTAAAATGTTTCGGGGGCTGGCTGAAGCCCTCGCGGACCGCCGCTTTAGCATTGAAGCGGTAGCCCTCGTCCAGATCGGGCAGGGGCTTGTCCTCGTCTTTTTTCTTTTTGCCGGCGCTGTCGGCAAATTTCTGTTCAACAGCTTTCCAGCCGTCCTGTATGACGGTCTTGCCTTTGGCGGTGAACACCTCGCCGTTGCACTCCACCGTGACCACTGTTTCAGCGAATATGTGTTTATCGGAAACAGCGGAGATAAGCCGGGAGGCAACCATATTGAGAATATTCCGCTCGGCGGCGGGGAGCGCGGACAAGTCTGCTTTCGTCATGGCGGCAGTGGGTATGATGGCATGGTGATCCGACACTTTAGCGTTATTTACTATCTGTGCCGGGTTTATTTTGAGTTCCCCCACGGAAAACGGCAGAACCGCCGCCGTCTCAGTAACAAGCCGGGGGATGCCGGCTGCCATGTCCTCGGTGATATACCTGCTGTCCGTCCTCGGATAAGTACACAGCTTTTGTTCGTAGAGGTTTTGAACGCAGTTTAATGTCTGCGCGGCGGTATACCCGAAAAGCCGGTTAGCTTCCCGCTGCAAAGTTGTGAGGTCGTACAGCTTGGGCGCCGCGCTTGATTTTTCATTGCGCTGTACCGATGTGACTATCGCGGTTTTACCAATGACATCGGAACATATGCCCTCGGCGGTTTGCTTGTCCTTTACCTTTTCACGTTCGGCGATAAAGCGCCCGTCCGTGATCTCCACCGTATAATGCGGCTCTTTGACAAAAGCGGCGATTTTCGCTTCGCGCTCCACGATCATCGCCAGCGTGGGCGTCTGCACCCGCCCGACGCGCAACCGGGCGTTATATATGATGCTGAACAGCCGCGAGAGGTTGAGTCCCACAGCCCAATCAGCCTTTTGTCGGCACAGCGCCGAATGATAAAGATTGTCGTAATCAGCGCCGTTTTTCAAGGCGCGGAAGCCCTGTTCAATCGCCGTTTCCTCCATGCTGTTTATCCAGAGCCTTTTGATTTTCTTGGTACAGCGGGCGTGTTCATACACAAGGCGCATGATGAGTTCGCCCTCGCGCCCGGCGTCACAGGCATTGATGATGGCATCGACATCAGGCCGCTTCATCAGGCCGCACAGGGTTTCAAGCTGCTTCTTTGTGCCGTCGTTTGCGGTATATTTCCACTCGGACGGTATGATCGGTAAATCCACATACCGCCACTTGGCATATTTTTCGTCGTACTCATGCGGCTCGGCGGGCGCTAACAAATGCCCCACGCACCAACCGATAATATACCCGTTGCCCTCGTAGGCGCCGTTCTTATTTGTTTTTGCCCCCAGCACGGCCGAAACCGCCCGCGCCACTGACGGCTTCTCGCATATCACTAAACTTGGAATAGAAAATCCCTCCTTAATATAGTTTGGGCGCGGCAAGATTTCAGCCGCGCCCTTGTTTCCTTAACTATCTTTGCCGCATTAAAGCAAATATGGCGCCCGTCGCTACAATAAGCGCGGTCACGGATAAAGCGATAAACTTACGTCTGCTCATCTTCGTCATCCTCCTTCAGCTCGTCGTTTTCCTCTATATCCTCATCATCAGGATATATGTAATCATCATCGCCGCTTCCGTAGCCGTCATCTTCTTCCGCTTCATCGTCAAAGGGAATATCCTCATCGTCGTCCTCCGGCTCGTCCTCATCGTCGTCGTATGCCGCCTGCTGTTTTGGGCGGACGATTTTGATATAGTACCCGATGCCGCCTATAGCGAGCATAGCGATAACAACGAATACAATCATGCCGGTGTTATTGCTGTCATTGCCGTTATTATTGTTTGCCGGCGTATACGGCTCAGTAGTTGGCTGCCCCGGTTTGGCCGGTTCATCAGCACCGGCAGGCGGTTTCTCCGTAGCTACAGGTTTGGCGTTTTCGCTTACATTGACAGGCACTCCGGCTTTTTCGGCAAGCGCGATCAGGTCGGCTTCGGTGACGGCGTTAAGGAAATACACATTATTGTTCGCCCTCGCGTGGTCAATGATAAGGTAGAAGATGTTGCCGGCTGGGGTCGTGATCGTATAAAACTCTTTGTCGTTATAGCTGAGTACCCAATCGACGACCTCTGCTTGTCCATCCGGCGTAAACGCGCTGTCCGGCAACACCGGTTCTGCCGGCTCCTGCGCAGCGATCGCTGCCGGCGCGGTCGTCGCTCCCGGTTCCTCTTTCATGCTTGATGTGACGGCTGGAAGCAGGGTATCGTCAAGCTCCGTTGCGTATGCCGTCAACGGTATAAGAAACGCGCTGATGATAATAATCAAAAGCGCGATAGATATTGTTTTATTCCTCAACTACGCTGCCCTCCTTGTTTTCAGTTTCATCGCCGGTTGGGGCGGGTTCCTCATTCACGCCGCGGCGGGTCCTGCCGGCCGGCGGCGAAAAACTGTCAGGCACGGCGGTAGTTTTGCGCTGTTCCATGAAAGCGCGGGCGAACGCCTCAAACTCTGCCGGCGGTATGTCGATTCCGCGCACCATCGCCACGATGTCGGCGTTCTCAAGCTCGGTTTTCTGCCGTTCAAGCTCTCTCAGGCGGGTTTGCTGCTCGGCGATTTTCTCTTTGGTTTTCTCGATTTCGCCGATTACTTTGTTGATTTTAGGGTTCAGAAAAATGCCTCCTTTATTTTTTAGTTGCCCGGCAGTCTGCCGTAGGCATAGAATTTTGATTGCCAATAGCTTGTACCCAGCGAAGCGTAGGATATGGGGTTCCCGCAATGGATCATCATATCGTCGCCGACATAGATACCGACATGTGTTACAGGGTATGGCGCCGAATAGGTCGAATGGAAGAATACGAGGTCGCCGGGCTTCGCGTTCGCGTAAGTTACAGGGGTACAAATGTTAAATAGCCCCTGCGCCGTGAGCCGCCCTACATCCCAACCGCTGTTATTGATGACATAACTGACAAACCCGCTGCAATCGAACGAAGTCTTAGGGCTGTAACCTCCCCAAACGTAAGGCATACCAAGGTATTTCTCCGCTTCGGTTATCATCGCGGCAAAGGTTTCGTCATCCATATACTCAGGCGGTATTCCGTAGATTAATGGCGCAATGATCGTAGAAGCGTTCGGATAAGCCCAAACAGGGAACAAGTCGGGACGGTTGCCGAGCGTCGTCATATACATGGCATACCGGCTCAGATTGTCCTCGCCCATGATGTAGATCGGGAGATGTGACAGGTTGAAGTTTTCCAGCGTGACATAGCAGATGTAATAGTCATACGCTTCTTCATAGCTGTCGTCATAGGAATCGCCTGTCTCCGGGTCTGTGTATGAGGAAGATACGGTGCGGTATCGGGTCTCCACCACGACATTTTCGGTAAGGATATACTGCCGTTCAAAGAGCATGGTAAGCGTACCCTGCACCTCATCGATCGTCCAAACCCCCTCATGAAACGCGCTTATAATTGAAATCAGCACGTAGGGGTCATGCCCGATAGTGTCAAGATCATAATGGTACTCATCATATCCGGGGTGTAACCTGGCATAATTATTTATCTCATACTGTAGCCCTGCCTCCATCCCGTAATATGCGACTTCCGCGGCGAGCATATCCGCGTCCTCGGCGGCGTAGGTAGTGGCGCCGACAATCGCCGAACCGCCCGAAAACATGGAAGCGCACATTGAAAGCAGCCCCATCAGCATACAGACGATCAGCAGTAGCAACGCCGCTTTAATCATGAATATGGGGTTTTTCCTCACAACCTTTGTAACGGTTTCCCCGGCTTTTTTGATGGTGCTTACCGCCTTTTTCGTTGTCTTTCCCGATTTCTTGGCGGACTTGATCGCGGCGGCGTATTGTTTTTGTATTTTCCGCTTCTGCCAAAACCGGGATATTGGATTGCTGCGCAATTCCGGATTGTCCCGCAAAGCCTTTTGGTATTCCAGCTTGGAACGTGCTTTTATGGATTTGACATTATACTTTGCTTCGCGCCGGTACGGGGTGTTTCGGGCGAAACGGTAGGCGGCATGGGTCGCCTTTTTGCCGCCGCAGTAGGCGCTCTCGCCCAGCAGCTCGGCTTTATGCGCCGCCTGCGTGCCGACGTTTTCATGCTCGACCTCGTAAACTTTGGAATGGAGCTTGTTCACGCCGGCTGTCGCCACCGCTCCGGCTGCCATGCTGGGAACGGATTTTTTCTTAGGCTTATTCCACTTCGCTTCGTTGATGGGTATAATTTCCTGTTCATGGCACAGCCGTGTTTTAGCCTTGCCCTTTACCTCGTCAAAATGCCGCTCTTTGACCTGTTTTTTCCGGGCAGGCTGTTTGTTTTGGTTTTTATCACGCTTTTTCTCGAACTTGTCAGCCTTGACCTCGGTTTTACCGGCTTTACGATCCAGTTTCTCGGTCTGTACTTTTTCCTTTGCCGCTTGTTTTTCCTTTTTGGTAAATTTCAGCCTGCCTTTTGGGTCAGGCATATCATCAGTGTCCATATCGACGTCAAGGATGATGTCAGGACTGTCAGCATCCGGCGCCGCTTTCTTACCGTCAGGTTTTGTATCCGGCGATTTGCTGTCCGGCTTAGCAAACGGCTTTTTCCCCGGAGGGTCCTTATCAGGCGGCTTGTCGGCTTCCGTAAAGATGATTTTTTCTTTGTTTTCAGCGGGTTCAGCGTCCTTGAATTTCAGCTTGCCGGAGCGCAGTTTTTTACTTTTACCCGTCAACCACCGCCACCTCCTCAGGCCGCGTGGTCATGATTCTGTAGGATTCAGTTTCTTTTGGATACCTGTCCACGAATGGGATGATGACCGAGCCGTAGAATATAAGGCCTTCGCCCGGCCCGCTGTGCGTAACGTAGGATAATTGGTGAGGAGAAATCCCCAACTGCTTGGCGAGTATCTGCCTGTCGCCCCCGGCTTGGTTGAGCATCAATATGAAGTCGCTGTTTTCAAAAATATTTTCGACTTCGCGGGAAAGCAGGAAATCCTTGACGTTTTGCGTAATACCGGTAGGGATGCCGCCCCATTTGCGGAAGCGTTTCCATATTTCCACCGTATAGGCGGCTGTCTGTTCTTCCTTTAATAATAGGTGCATCTCATCCATGTAAAACCATGTCGTCCGGTGCGCCGCGCGGTTAGCGGTGACGCGATTCCATACAGCGTCCTGTAAAATCAGCATCCCGATCTTTTTCAGAGATTTGCCGAGTTCTTTGATGTCAAAGCATATCAAGCGGTTCTGTGCGTTGATGTTGGTACGGTGGTTAAACACGTTCAGGCTGCCGGTGACGTATATCTCCAAAGCTGTGGCGATATGCTGGGCTTCGGCTTCCGTCTGCTTGCGCAGGAGGTTGTACAAATCCTCCAGTATGGGCATATTCTCAGGCTTGGGGTCGGAGAGGAAATCCCGGTAGACCAGCCGGACGCAGCGGTCGATGATGGTTTTCTCTGCGGGCTTTAAGCCCTCCTTGCCGCCTACGATAAGCTCGCACAAAGACAGTATGAAATCCGATTTGAGCGTGAGCGGATCTTCGTCATCGTAATCCACATTGATGTCCATCGGGTTAATATACTGTGTGCTTGTAGGCGACAGCTTCACCACTTGGCCGCCGAGCCTTGACACTACGGGGAAATACTCCGCTTCGGGGTCGGCTATGATGATGTCGTCGTCGGTGATGAGGAATACATTGATGATCTCACGCTTCGCCGTGAACGACTTGCCGCTCCCCGGAGTCCCCAATATGAGGGCGTTAGGGTTTTTAAGCTGCTTGCGGTCAGCCATGATAAGGTTGTTGGAGAGGGCGTTCAAGCCGTAGTATAGCGCCTGCCCGCCCATGAAAAGCTCACAGGTCGTAAACGGCACGAAAATGGCTGTGCTGCTTGTCGTTAGCCCACGCTGAATCTCTATCTGGTTGATACCGATAGGCAGCGAGGACATAAGCCCCTGCTCCTGTTGGAAATCCAGCCTTTTGAGCGCGCAGTTATATTTCTGCGCTATTCCTGCCGCGGCGAAGATGTGGTTATCCAGCTTCCGCTTGGTTTCGGCGGTGTTCATTACGATGACTGTCGCCAGAAACATACGCTCGTTGCGGGATTGAAGCTCTTTGAGTATGTTTTTCGCTTCCTCGCCGTATGTGGCTATGTCGGTCGGGATCACGTCCATATCGTACCCGCTCCGGACAGCTTTTTTTTGCTCGTCGATTTTCATGGCGTCCAGTTCGGTGATTTTCCGCTTGATGGTCTTTATGGCTTCCGCCTGGTCGATGGAGCGGATATGCAAATTGACGACAAGGGCGTTGTTCATATCGAGGAAATCCGTGAGCAGCTTGTCCGACAGTTCCGGCGCGATGATCTGTATATAGCTGACAGCACCGTAGGTCACACCCATTCGGAATACCTTGCCGCTCCTGAAGTCAAACGACGTGGGCGCTATGAAATCTTTTGACGACAGGCCCGTTTCGGCAAGCTGCTTCCATTTAAGCCGCAGCTTGTCCTTGCCGTCCGGGTGGAACACGCCGTGCAGGACTTCAAGGCGCTCAATGCCGTTAAGCGGCTGCGCCGCAACGCCGAGGCTTTTGAAGCTGCCGATTATATCGGATTCTATACGCTCCAGTTTTGGCTTGGCTTCACGGAGCGACCCCGCCTCAATGCCGAACGTGATGTATTTTTTCTTAACAAGCCCGTTGTTGCCTTTGGCAAGCTGATTTTTCAGCATATCGGCGTACTCAAGGCGGATGGAGTTGTAATCATCGTCCCGGTCGGGTATGTCGATTGACGCTTCATAGTCGTTCCTGTTGCCGTACTGATTGACAAAGGAAAGCTGTACGCTGATGGTGCTGTCAAAATAATTGAGGAAATCGCACCAGCCCTCGAATATCTGCGTCTTGTCCTCGTTTTGGGCTAATTGGTAGTTGATGTCGCCAAAATTAACGGTTTTGGTATACAGCTTGTCGTTTACCCGGCATATGCCGTCCCGGTACATCTCCCGGTAGGGTATGGACTTCTGCGCCGTGGTCGGCGGGGTCTTAGCGCCGAACAAACGCTGAAAAAATGATTCTTTTACGCTTGCCTGCTTCTTTACCGGCGTTTTAGGGGTGGTTTTCAGGTTCTTTTTATTCGCCTCGGCTGACAGGATGTTCATCCGTAGCCGTTTTTCCTGCCGGCGCTGTTTTTTGTTCTTGAGGAACAAACAAGGCCTCCTTTTCGATTATTTGATAGAAGTTTTCCGTTTTATACGGTCGCGTCCGCGGGTAAAACCACCCGGAACGCAGGATATTACGCAGTATCTTCTCCGCAGGCTGGCCGTCTTTTTCATACATCGCCACGAAAAACGCAGGGAGCATGAAAAAGATCATCACGAGGACGGCGCCGGAGTTGCCGATTACGCCCCTTGTTAAAAAGTATGTCGGTACGCCGACCAATGCCGCCGCGCTAAAGCATATCAACTGGCGTTTGGTGAGGCCGAATACGAGTTTGCTTTTCACCCGCGACAAATCGCGGGGCACGGGTACATATGCCACTAAACCACCTCCTGAAAGCCCGCGAAACTGAGGATATGGGCGATAACGTCCACCGTCCAGCCGTTGCCGACGCATTTGTAGCGCTGGGTATTGCTGATATTGACGGTTTTTCCGTCAGGTTCAATGCCAAGCGCGGTATAGTTGTCGGGCAGGGTCTGGCAGCGTTCGGCTTCGACAGGCGTCAGCTTGCGAACGATATAATCACCGTCCGGCAGATCGATCTTGTATAATCCGACCTTGCCGCCGCGCCCGCCGCCATGCGCCATCAGTGAAACGGTCTTGCCGTGGACGCTGTAGATACGGTTGCCCTGACCGCCAGTACCGTATGAGCCGACGCGGACCGGGGAGCAGACAACGGAATCGGTCTGCGTAGTGGTCAGGGCGTTCAGCTTGCCGTCGCCCCGGACTTCCAGACGTTTGAACCTGCCGTTTTCATCGGCGCGTGTCCGCAGGGCGGCGCCGACTTCCTCCGCGACGATAAGCCCCGCTTTTCCGCGCTTTACCATAGACAGGGCGTTTTCCTTATGGAGCGTTGATAGTATGGTCTGAGATTTATCGACGAGGGCAACAGGCTCATACACCATCTGCCGCTTGCCGCTCTGGTTATCCAGCCGTGTTTTACTGCCGCCTTTGTAGTAACAAGCGTCGATGCAATAGGATTTTTCACGGGCTGCCATTCCGTTTTCCAGTATGTCTTTGAGCAGTATTTCGCGGTTCTCCGGCTGGGTGATACCGGTGATGTTCGTCCAATACAGCCGCTTGCGTTGCTGCGCCGATACCAGCGCCGAATTGATGAGGACAGGCTCACAGCCAAATTCCTCTGATATATACGCTTTGATGCTTGCCGGCATGGACGCCACGTTTTCATATAAAAAGAAGCGGGGCTTGATGATCCGCACCGCTTCCACAAAACGCATGAACAGCGCCCAGCCAGCGCCGCCCTTGTCAACCTCCCGGTTGGTTTTCGCTATGCTCCAGAAGGTACAGGGCGAGCCGCCCATCACAAGGTCATAGCCCTTGAACATACTAAAATCGGCTTCCAGCACATCGCCCCGTTGCTTAGTATCCGGGTAGTTATACCGGCTGATCGCCATAGCGTACTTGTCTATCTCAAAGGATTCATAAGCGGAAACGGAAATCCCGGCCCGGTCAAGGGCAAGGCGCCCGCAGGAGATACCGTCGAACAGGGATACGACTTTTAACCCTTGTGGAGACAATAATCGACCCCCTCGCAATCAATGCTGTCAATCAGCCTCCGCAGACGTATAAACCTGTTACCGGCATCAACAGCCTCCGATAGCAGAGCCAGCCGGATATTTGTGCCGACGCCGTATTTTTGTTTCAGTTCCTCAGCAAGTTCAGCGGTTAGATAATGATCCTCGTTGTCCTCCTGCTCAAAAAGCTCAAACAGGGCTTCGTCAACGTCAACGGGTTCTTCGCTCCGCAGGCACTCTAAGAAATCCGCTATCATTTCAAGCGGATTATGGAAGGTGAGCAGATACCCGGCCTCGTCCTCGTCAACATAGTCGTATTCCGTCATTTGGTAGTAGGTATCCTCAACCACGGCTATCCGGGACGCCACATCGAAAATATCTTTCTCGCCCATCAGGAGCGTCTTTGCCCTGAAATCGTCATAGTTTTGCTCAATGCGCTCCTTGAGCAGCTCAGTGTTGGTTTTGCGCAAAAAAACTGTCCCCTTTCAAAATAATATTTGTTTCTACTTCATTGCCCCACGCGTCCCAGCCGTCCGCGCGCTGCCTCGCGAAAAGCTCTATGCGCGGAATGTCGCCAAATAGCTGTACTATCCGGCTCCGGGTTTCGTCGGGCTTTTTACTGTGTTCTTCTACCGGCGATACAATTAGCTGACGGACGCTTTTTGATACCCGCTTTGGGCTGCCGTTTGTGGCCAAAAGGCAGATCTCAGCGTTCGCCCTTGTGTAATGCCCCATTCCGATATGCCAGCCGTCCGACTTCCGCAAGGTCTTAGCCCAAACAAAAGCAACGGATTTGTATTTCATGCCCCACGCCTCAACCACTTTGAAAGCGTCGGGCAACAGCGGGAAAGTCACCCATAAGAATAACGCGCAGTCTGTATCCGCTAAATCAGCGACAGGCAGCGCGCTTATATCGGCGAGGTTCATGGTCGGATAGTGGTTCTCGGCGCTCCGCCCGGCGCCTTTCTTACTCCATACCCGGTATTCCCACGGCGGGTCGGCGAGTATGACGGAGTATTTTTTCAATAAATCCCTCCAGTATATTTTGTTGCTTGTGCCTTGAATCATCAGTGCGCGGAGAAGATGGAACGCGCCATGCTGCCCGTTTTCAGCAATATGAATACTAAAAGCGCGGTCATGCCGGCAATCGTCCAGATAACTATGTGCATGTTATCCGATATGGCTATGGTGCTGACCAGCACGGCGTATATCGCTACGCAGACCATGATGAGGAAACCCTGAAACGCCAGCGCGAACAGGCTTTTGAGGTAGTTGTTGCCTATGCCGCCCCATTCGCGGTTGACCATCGTGGCAAAGGGGATCGGCGCGACGCTGACCGTGAGGTAGATTTCCAGCATACGCCCCCACACGACAATCATTATGATGATCGACATGATGAGCATACACAGCCTGACGATCTGAACCTCGAAGAACAGTCCGAGAAGCTCGCCCACGCCCATTGCCTCAAGGCTCGCGCGGATAGCGTCCATCATGGCGTCGCTTCCGAGTTCAAGGCTGCCGGAGATAAGCCCGGCGCTCTGGTTCACTACATGCTGGGCTATGTCAAATACGCCCATCACGATGTTAAATGTGTTCGTGAGGATAAAAACAGCGACAAAAGTCTTGAATATCCATTTGAAAATGTTGAAGGTATCAAAATCCGCAAGGTTGTTTTTTTCGATTATGAGTTGGATCAGCTCATAACAGAGGACAAACGTTAGTATCACTCCCGCGATGGGTAGCACGACTGTTTCAGACAGCGTTCTAATCATGGCAAAGACCCCCGCGTTCCAGCCCGCGGGAGTCGTGCCTACCTGAACAGCTATGTCCTGTACCTGATGATTTACTTCGCCGAACATAGTTGTAAAACTTGCCATGATTGCGTCGATGAAAAGCTGCTTGATCCAGTCGGTGATACTGTCAATCAGCCATCCCATCAGCTATTAACTGTGCATTGACAATGGATTTTGCCGCATGACGCCCTGACGCAAGGCGCGCTTGTGGCAATGATTAACGCCATATTTCTGATTTTTCGTCATATCTTGTTCCTTTCCGTTTTATTTTGGGCTGAAGTCAGTGACAATAGATAATGCCATAACCCGCAACTGAAAAGGCTTGATTTTCCAGCAAAACCAAGCCTTACAGCCGAGGCCGCAATAACTCTTTATGGCAAACACTATTTGTTTGTGGCAAGAATTATTGTAAAATGGCACGAACTATTGTCATTTTTCTAACTAAAAAGCCCTGTGAGCTGCGGCACGAGTAAAAGCCCGATCAACGCGACTCCACCGCCGGCCATAAGCTGTTTCATGCCTTGAGATTTCGCGCCGGGATTGTCGTTTCCGTACCCCTCCAAAAGATTGATTACTCCCCAGATTCCAAGCCCCGCCCCTAAAGCGATGACCAATGTTTGCAGTACGTTTACTGCGCTGTCGAAAAATGCGATAACTAAGTCTCCTTATAATTTTTTATGGTGTTACTGATATATATACAGAGCCATCCGGCTCCGGCTGGACATAAGAAAAGCCCGCTGTCTGTTAAATTGCTAAACAGCGGGCTGCGGCTCCGGCGATTCGTTTGAGAGGTCTATCTCAATGACTTCGTACTTGTCGTCCGGCTTCAGTTTTAGCTTTGTGGAAAGATGCTTTTCGATATTAAAAGCGTTCTTCGGTTTCGCGTCGGATAAATAGCGGTAATTCTTATGCTTGGTTATATCGTATTTGCGGGATAGAAAAGGGCGCTCGCCCCTTAGTTGGAGGATACAGCGCCCGCCGTCCATCACGGCGATTTCGTCCACTGACATCAGATCCTTGCCGAGCTTTTGATAGTTCATGCCGTAAGAGGGGTTGTTGCCCCTGTTGACGGAGGTATTGAACATATCAATAGTCTCTTTGCCAAGCATTTTGGATATTTCCTCAAGGGTGGTCTTTTCCTTGCCGCCTAAGAACAGCATGGTGTCGCAGTTGCCGATGATAGTATCCATGTTGTCCTTGTAAATCGCTTTTAATTGCGACTGCGCTTGCAGTATGATACACGCTGATATTTCCCGGCTCCTGATGGTTGCGATGAGCTTCTCAAACTTGGGTATAAGCCCTATGTTCGCGAACTCGTCCAATATTATCCTTGTCGGGACTGGCAGGCGGCCGCCGAACTCGTTGTCGGCGCGGTCGCACATGAGGTTAAATAGCTGTGAGTACATCAGGGCGACGATGAAGTTAAAGCTGTCGTCGGTATCGGATATTATGACAAACAGGGCGGTTTTCTCTTTAATGGTTTCGTAATCCTTAATCTTGGGGTTAAATACCTTATACCCGCCGATCTTGTCAAGCTCCAGTTCGTCCTCGCTCATAAGCTCCCGGACTTCGGCTATATCGAACGGGGAGAGCCTCGCGCCGCAGCTAATTAGTATGGACTTGGCTGTTTTACCTGCCGCCAGCTTGTACTTTTTATATTGCCTTAATGCAAAGTGGTTCGGGTTGCGTTCCTCCAGCGCTTCAAACAGGAAATCCACCGAGTTTTGGAACGTCTCATCGTCCTCGCGGACCTCCATGTTGTTGATCATTTCAACAAGGGTGTTCATGTTCTTTTCTTTCGGCGGCCCCTCGTACCAGATATACCCGATAAGCGCCTGATATAAGAGGGTTTCTGCTTTCTGCCAGAAGTCGTCCGAGGATTTGCCCTCGCCCTTTGTATTGCTAATCAGGGCAGTAACAAACTTCAATATGTCCTTTTCGCTCTTTATATAGGCGAACGGATTATATCTATGGCTCTTTTTGAAGTCGATGGTATTCAAGACTTTGATGTTATATTGATTGTCTTTCAGGAGCGTCCCGGTTTCGATCAGGATTTGCCCCTTTGGATCGGTTACGACGTATGAGGAATGAAGCTGCATGATGTTGGGCTTGCAGAAAAATCTGGTCTTGCCGCTGCCCGAACCGCCGATCACCAGCACATTTTTATTACGCGCGTACTTGGGGTTTGCCGGGCGGCTGTTCATGGTGAGGGATTCTGTCGCCGTCAATATAATGTTGTTTTCAGGCTTCGGGTCGATATATGGCTTTATATCTTTTTCCGTCCCCCATCGCGCTGAACCGTACTCAACATCTTTGCGGTATTTCTTTGCGTTCTTGCCTTTGAAGTACACGACAGCGATGATGATCCCTGCTCCGCCAACGCCGATAAGCAAATCGAACGGGTGAAATGACGGCATCATGTTTGTCATGGCATCACTCAGCGTGTTCGCGATACCGGCGATTTTATTGATAACGTCCTTGCCGTCAGCGAGTCGGTATGCCGTACCGAGCTTATTAGCGAACCAGAATATAAATAGATAGGGGATATTCGGCATTACCCGCTTTTTCAGTACCGCTGCTATATTGACGTTCATATATCAAGCCCCCTGTCCTTGTTCTTGGTCTTGTCAATAACTTGATTTTTAACCTTTGCCATCAGGTCGCGCATACCTTGAATGATGGAGGGCTTTTCTGTGGTTTTCTTTAGCTGCTTCACCGAGAACTCCTTAAACGCCGCCGTCAGTGCGTCAGCGTCACGGCTCTTGAAGAAAACAAGCCATTTCGGTGGCATTTCTGAAACGTCTTTTTGGAGGGCGAAGTCCACGCCGTATTTCCGGGCTACGCTCTCAAACGATTTGATGTTTTTGTCGGTGATCTCAATATTGGATACGCCCACGCCCTGCCCGGTGAGCTGCTTGATGGTCTGCTTGCCCTTACCGCTCATATTCTCAGGCGTGGTCTGCTTTGTGCCGAGCTTTCCGGTACCCTCCAGAAAGGTTTTCATGGCTTTAGCGAGCGTTTCCGCCGTCAGCTTCATGCCTTTGATGACTAAGGCAACGCTTTTTTCATTGATTTGATCGTCAACTGATATAATCGTCACCCCCAATCAGGGCGCCGCCCGGCCTTTCGGAAACCGGCAGTATTCCATACCACTTCAAGAGGTCATACAAAAACCAGCGCCCCCGCTGTGTCCAGTAGGTATGGATGGCAGAGGTAGTATCGTTCACATGGTATGTCCGGGTTACGGTGTACCCCTGATCCGCGTGTTTTTCATACAACAGCCATGTGCCGCCCATTTTGTACTGCACCCGGAAGCCGTGGAGCAGCTTATTGAAAGCGGCGGCTGACATACCGTAATCCTTGGCGATGATGCTGACTTGGACGGCGTTATCGCATTGCAGGATAGCGTTGTAATACCGTATTTTTGGGGCGAACTGCTCAACCTTATCTGCCAGTGCGCTTTTTTCCGCTTTTTCCTCAACGAGTTTCTGCAATAGCTCGTCCTTAAAGCCGCCGTCCTCCTGAAGCCTGCGGAGCGTTTCGTCCGTGATGTATGCGCCGTGAAGCCTGACCGATGGCAATATCTCAGAAGTTACCCAGCGTTTGAAGTCTTTGGCGGCGGGGAGCTTGCTTGAAAACATAAGGCTGTATAATCCGGATTCGCTGATGACGGTCAGATTCTGCTTCCCTCTGAGGGTGTCGCAATTCGCTACTCCCTTGTCCTCATCATCAACATGTTTAGAGAGCGCGTCCCGCGAGTTTCTGTAGCCCAGCTTTTTTGTAACGTCAGCGCCGACAAACCACGGCTGACTGTCAATCTCCACTACGCGGACTTTGCCGAACTCTTTATTTTCAAATGTTTGTAGCTGCTTTGTCATGGTGGCTAAAACCTCCTTAAATTAAATTGACCGCTTCTTTTGAGCGGTCTGGTCGTGATTTAAGCTTATGAAGCTGTATGATCCCTTGAAGCGCGTCGTTGTAATCTTTATAGCCGGTAGGCGGTGGAGCGGCAGTTATTTTCAGATGTTCAAACCATTTGCCGCTCAATAGTTCCCTGATTATGCGTTCATTCGCGTCCCGGCCGGCTTTATCACCGTCAAGGCACAGGCTGACATTTTCTATCTGCTGGTTGCGTTCGAGAAAACTAATCAGGGCGATGGAGCCGACACCACCGAGGGATAACCTGAACCCATCCCACTTGTCGCCGTCCAGCTTATGGATTCCGGCATGTGACAAACAATCTATTGGCGATTCGCAGGCTATCAAATTGCGGCTGTCGGTTTTTTTCGGTGGAAGCACGAAGCTGAAACGCTTGTCCGAAGCAAAAATATCCTTTTTGTAGCTGTCTTTTGTACCGCGCTCACAGGCGAACCGTGGCTTATCGCCGTCATACCCAACAAATATGCAGTTGCCCCTTGTGTTTTCGTAAAGGATTCCGCCGTCAATACAGCGGTTGATTATATCGCCGTCAATACCGCGCCCACGAAGATAGGCGTATACATGGTCATTATTGATATTGGCCGGAGGCAGAACAAAAGGCTTTGGCGGTTTAGTTTGTTTCGACAATGGAGGGGGAGGGATAGCTTTATGTGCCGCGCCATCTCCGGTCAGGTGGCTCACAGCGTCTACAAAACCCATTCCCCGGACTTTCATGAGAAAATCAAGCGCCGAATACCCGCCCAAATTCCGGCTGAACCAGTGGAATTTGCCGTTTGATATTTTCAGGCTGTCATGCTCGGCAAGATAGTATTCATCGTTCCCGCCTTTGCTTTTCCGCAGGGATCGCGGCTCATGGGTACGCAGATACGCCAGTATGTCAACCTCTTTCGCCCGGCGGATCTGCTCATCGGTTACGGCTGGCATTTTTATCAGCCTCCCTGTTCGCAGGTGTCGTTTTCAGGCACATTCCATCGCTGGTCGTGCATACGCCGCCGTACCCAACAAAGGCGCAGCCCACACATTCCGGCTTATATCCGGCGTTACTGCCGTCTCCGAAAAACACGGCAGCTTTGCCGGTGGAGTAATCTTTTCGATTATTCCGTCTTGGCATCCAAAACCTCCTTTTCATAAAAATACGCGCTGTCTTTATCAGGCGGCACGCCTGTCAGTCTCCGTAAAGGTCATGGTTGACCCTTGATTTATAATAATTGCCCATTGTACCCGGCGCGTTATACAGGGTGGTCAGCATATAGCTTTTGATGTTCCGTACATCGGTGGTGTTCTTGTCGAGCGTCTCCAAGACGTATTCGATATGAAACTGATTGAGCTTCATCATGCGGCTTTTCACAATCTCAGCCGGTTTGTCCTCGCCGCCTACCCGGATCGTCTTTTTCTTCGAGCAGACGGTTTCAACCATAAGCTCCAACAGTTCCTCAAGCTCATCGGCTCTATATCTGCGCTCAAAGCACAGGCTGTCAAAAGCGATATTCTCTTTGATGATTTCTCTGTAAACATCAATCGCGTCCATCGCATCGGGCGCGTCAGCGCGGATTGATTGATGGATGTTTAATAAATCAGTATTTGATTCTTTTAGTACTTGATTATTAGTATTTAATTGTGCGGGTTTTCCCGAATCCGGCTTACCCGGAACGGGATTTTCCGGTTTCGGGTTTTCCGTATGCGGCTCAGCCATTTCCGGGTCGGAGTTATCCACAGGCTCTACGGGTATTTCATGTATCGTGTATTCCAGATCAAGGTATTTCCCTTTGTCATCGCGGATCTGCCTACGGGTGAGATAGCCGTGCTTCTCCAGTTCCTGTAGCGCCGTGCCGATGCCGTCAACGCCGTCCCTGCATATACTGGCAAGCCCTTTAAGACTGTAATCCCATGATTCGGGGAGGCTTAACATCAAGCTCTGTAAGCCTTTGGCTTTCAAGCTGAGTGAATGATTGCGCAAGTGGTGGTTAGACATGATTGTAAAATCTTTTGTCTTTTCAATTCTAAATACTGCCATGATATTGCACCTCGTTCTGTATATTGATAGAATAAAAAAAGACGCATCATCGCTGATACGTCTCATTGTGACGGCTGGCATGAGCGCCGTCTGTATTCAGTTGTGGAATGCCGTTAAGCCTTGATTAAGCGTGGTTATCCTTTTGACGGATTAAAGTTAATGGGCTTGGGGGTATAATGCTTATGG
>Ga0209737_10000211_pt1 | contig 52928 bp, 48 predicted proteins | sample TergutCu122P3_FD_187284 | JGI IMG/M metagenome (GOLD analysis project Ga0209737, IMG submission 187284) | Cubitermes ugandensis P3 segment gut microbial communities from Kakamega Forest, Kenya - Cu122 P3 (SPAdes) (version 2) | ecosystem: Host-associated > Arthropoda: Insects > Digestive system... | reverse complement strand
CATTATACCAAAAAAAGGGAGGTCATTGTTTTTTATTTGCAAAAGATGGCTTAAACCCTTGGAAATATAAGGAAAAGAACTAAAAAATGTAGTGTCAGACTTGACACTACCAAGATGTATAGAGAGGTATACTAATGAAAATAATAAAACATATAGCAATTTATTTTTTAATCTTTATATTAGCGGTTTCGTTCACACCGATATCCGTGAAGGCTGCAGTCAACCCTAATTATGATGAACCAAATCTCTACTGGGCTGAATTTTTCTATGAAGCGATTACAGAATCGAATAATGGAGAAGAGTTTGAACGTAGGATATATGACAGGTTTAAGCGGGATATTGAAATATATTCATCAGCTATTATATTGGAAGCACTCAAAAATAATATATCTGAGGGGGAAGTGCAATCAATATTTACTTTGCTTGGAGATTTTACTACCAACGAAGCAAGCTCGATTATAGATATTATCGAAAAAATTAAGCTTTTCAAAACAGTTTATGATTGTGTTAATGGAATAGTAGAAAATTTTAACAGTTTTGAGGAAAATGTTACTCGATATCGCAAAGCTGATATAATGCTTGAAGCCATGAATAATACATTCACTCTACTTAGTGAATTCATAACAACAATATCACCCGGCTTGGGGCACATTGTATCACTGCCAATAAAGACAGCCCAGATGATGTTGCCTCCAGTACAAAATTTGGTTTACAGAATAAAGGAATACAATGATAACATTCTTATAATCGACCTTCGTGCAAGTGGCGACAATTCTTCGCTTACTATAAGAGAAGCATTGGATTTACATAATAAGTACACTGCGCTTATGAATGAAAAGCTAGAACTGGAAAAATATAAAGAAGAGCTAGCAAAAATTGCTCTTTTGTTTTTGCCATATTATAGGCTTCACGATTCTATTAATAAATCAAATGTATTGAATGACTTGCTCAACGTGATAAACGACATAAACAGGGAACTCCGGTTGCCCCTCTTTTCGCTCCCAAGCACAACTCCACCCGGAGGAGACAATAATGGCGGAGACAATAATGGCGGAGATGAATCTCCCGATGATCAGGAACCCGATGATGAAATACCGGGAGGAGGTAAACCTGGTGGAGGAACACTGCCTGGCACTCCCGGTGGCGGTACACCCAGCGTGAAATCCATATTCCAAGAAATTGAGGAAATTCTGAATGCCCTGGTTTCAAAAATTGATGTCCTAATAGGGGGACAATTGAGTGCCGAGGAATTTAGGAAACAGATGGGACAATTAAGTGCCGGAGAATTGGAAATCCTATTTGGGTTATTAAGTGATGAACAATTGAAAAAGCTGTTAAGCAGATTAGATGAAGAAGAACTGGAAAAAATTCTTAACAAGCTTAGGTTGCATGGTTTTGCTCTTCTCGCGGATGCTATCGAAGAAATGTTGGAAGCAAGGGAAGATGCGAGAAAACAAGCAAGTCCTTTGACAATTAATATAGACGGTACAGGAATTGAGACACTTTCTGTTAAAGATGGTGTATATTTCGACCACTTGGGTAACGGTTTCAGGATAAAAACCGGTTGGGTTGCCCCCAACAGCGGTTTATTGGTACGGGGTGTCAATGAAAACAGCAGGATTATCAGTGGGCGTAATCTTTTCGGTGACAATACGCTCCTGAAAAATGGGCGCCTTGCCGCCAATGGATTTGAAGCCCTAAAAGATTTGGATGATAACAGAGATAGAACTTTTGATGCAAAAGACGCCGCTTGGCATGAACTTCATCTATGGTTCGACTTGAACAGTAATGGCAAAATAGAACCGGGAGAGCTTGTACCGCTGTCGGAAACGGGTATTGTTTCGATAGACTTAAATTACTACAATTCCAATTATGTGGATGCCAACGGAAATTCATTTAAGCAGATTAGCACAGCCACCATGCAAGACGGTACGGTCGTGGATGTGGTGGATATTTGGTTCTCCCGCAATTTGCATGATTCCATAGCGGTAGACCGGGTAAAAGTCAGCGATGACATTAAAAACTTACCGCAAATACGTGGTTTTGGTACTGCTCATAGCTTGCATCAGGCGATGATGCAGGATAGTAGTGGACAACTTAAGGCACTTGTCGAACAGTTTGGTTCAGAAGAAAATGAAGCTGTCCGGAGGGGATTGGTTCCGCAAATCATCTATAGATGGACAGGGGCAAACAATAATATAGCTGCAATGGATGCATTGACCGGTACTAGATATACGGGCGGTACTGGACCAGATGCTATGGCGATTCTTAATGCTGCATTTGATAAGCTCGCTGTTTACATATACGAAATACTGATGTCACAATCGCATTATTTGCATCTGTATAATCGGATGCTTTGGAACAACGACAGTGAGTTATATGATTTATCACGCTTATCAAGAGAAATTGTTCAGACAATAAATACAGATCAAGAAAAAGGTGAAAAACTATTTATAGGTTTTATTATGAATATACAGGCGCTTAGAATGTTTAACTCCGTGGATCATGCCAGTTTCAAAAAGTCCTTTGCAGATGAAAATCATAGGACTGTTTTAATCGCGGATATATTAAGCAAAAACATCATATGCGGAACAACAGGCAATGATATACTCATTGGTACAAATACAGACAGCGCGTTTATTGCTGGAAACGGAAACAATATCATTAGGAGTGGGTATGGTGATGACACCTTCTTTTTCGATGAAAATTCTGGTGTAAATACTATTAGAAACTCAGGCGGTAACAATATCATAATTTTATCCGGTATAAATCAAGCTGATATTAGTGCGCAAATCAACATGAATAATATAGAGATTATAATTAATAGAAGTGGTGGTAAGCTTATATTCCAAGGGTATTGCGATAGCGTGGGATATACTTTTGTATTCCCAGATGGCATTATGGTAGATTTTATTGATTTAGTTCGAGTAGACATAGCTACAGCAGAAGAATTAGCAGCTATGAGAAACAACCTAAACGGTATCTACCGGCTCGTGTCGGACATAGACCTGGGCGGCGTTGACTGGGCGCCGGTCGGAAGCGCATCTTCGCCCTTCAACGGTATCTTCGACGGCAACGGGTTCACAATAAGCAACCTGGCAGTCGCCCGCGCCGGGCATGACAACGTCGGGCTGTTCGGTTTCAGCACCGGCCTCATCAAGGGCCTCACCATCGACGGCGCCGCCGTTTCCGGCAGGAACAACGTCGGCGGACTCGCCGGTTCAAGCTCCGGCAGGATAGAAGGCTGTTCCGTCCTCGGCGGCGGCATAAGCGGGGCGACGAACACGGGGGGGCTTGCGGGCATCAGCACCGGAACGGTTTCGGGCAGCGGGTCGTCGGGCGGTACCGTCACCGGCGGCACCGGCGGCGGCACCGGCGGGCTCCTGGGCACGAGCACCGGCACGGTGTCGGGGTCCTATTCCCACAACGACGTGCGGGGCTTCTCCAGTGTCGGCGGCTTCATCGGCAGCGCCAGCGGCACCGTGCGTTTAAGCTATGCGACGGGCAGCGTGACGGCGACGGGTTTCTCGATGGGCGGCTTCATCGGCGCGGCGGGTTCCGTCGCCATCACCGACAGCTTCGCCACCGGCAACGTGACCCCCGGCAGTTCATCCGGCGGTTTCCACGGGTCCGGGACCAGCGGCACCCGCGCGGAGAACTGTTATTCGGTTTCCAACAACCCGAACGGGCTCACCGCTTCGTTGGGGACGTTTGTGAACTGTTACTTTAATGTAGACTTAATCAGCGGCACATCCACCAGACCGCAGGCACGCACGACGGAGCAGATGAACGACATGGCGACATACACCGGCTGGGACTTCGAAACCGTATGGGTAATGGATGCCAACGGCTACCCGCTACTACGAGTTTTCGGACATACTGATATTGAAACTCAAGATGAAGTAGATGAAGATGATGAAAACCATGTAGAGGAACTCGATGATACAAATGATATTGATGAAATCGACGAGGAAGATGAAGACCAGCACGAAGAATATCATGAAGAAGATGAAGAGGATGAAGAGGATGAAGATGACGAATTATTTGAGGATGAAACGGAAGAAGAAATTAAAACCATTGTCGTCCATGCAATGATACCCACCAAATGGAGTTTTCAACGCAAAAACTACTGTTAACTATAAAGTCTGGGCTCCCGGCTTAAAGCCGGGAGCCAAATTATTTTCAAAAAGATGTCGTAAATATAGAAGAGGTTATTTTTGAGAATACCGATTTAAATATAGAAACAATCGTAAAAATGGGGATGGTGATGGGAACTAAAATCTAAAAATTTGCTATTGACATTTAAGTACTTTAACCATATATACTATATACATGAGACCATTGAAAGTGCTTTTGGAAAGTTTGGAATTTTCGGAGCGCCTGAGTAAAAAGTTGTGTCAAGGGGAGATTAGTGATAATAAAAATTCCAAAAGCGAAAACACAAACATTAATGCAGATGAAGCATTAATACCAGGCGAAGAGTGAATGTGATCAAGTTGTAATTTGGGAATCTTTAAAAGAATGGCGGTTAGTTTTCAATATGAAAACTGGCCGCTTTCTTTGTTTGCAAAAAAAAATAAAAAAATTTAAATTTAGTTGTTGACAAACAATATTATACGGTGTATAGTATGAGTACAAAACAATATTATAGCGCGTATAGTATTACATATGATACAGGATCACAGAAGCATAAAATGCGGAGTAATCCGTAGTATCATTACAAAATATCGCAAGGAAAGGAGACACAAAGATGGTATTTAACACCGGAGCGGCACTACTAGATGGTATCGTCCTAGCCGTTGTTTCAAGGGAAATAGAAGGTACGTATGGTTACAAGATTACCCAGGAAGTCCGCACAGCAATTGAATTATCGGAATCCACACTTTACCCGGTTCTCAGGCGATTACAAAAAGACGAATGTCTGGATGTATATGATAGAGAGTGTGCCGGAAGGAATCGGCGATATTATCTGGTAACTGAAAAAGGACGCCGCCAACTGAATTTATACGAAAGTGCATGGCGGGATTACTCAGCCAAAATAACGAGAATATTTGAGGGAGAAAGGATAGGTGCAGAATCATGAGTAGATGGGAATTTATGCGTAAGTTGGAGGAGTTGCTTTCTGATATATCCCCTGGTGAACGCGAAGAAGCTTTAAAGTATTACAACGACTATATCAATGACGGCGGAAAAGAAAACGAGGAAGATGTACTTAGTTCATTAGGTACACCGGAGCAGGTCGCCGCTATTATCAAAGACGGGCTCGAAGGAAATGCCGGTGAGTTCACGGAGTCAGGTTTTAAAAGTAGTGCCAGCCAAAATGACAATCCCGTGGCACATTATCAAAAGCCGAAATCTTATAATCAAGGTAAAAATACACCACCACCAAAGAGTGGTATGTCTGGAGGAACACTGGCGTTAGTTATTATCCTGTGCATAATTTTTTCTCCCCTTATTATAGGTGTATGTGCCGCTGGATTTGGGTTAATAGTAGCTATTTTCAGTACATTGTTCGCTTTCCTTTTGTCATTTGGAATTATTTCGGTCGTATTCATCGTCGTTGGTTTTGTCTTGATTGTTACCGGATTTTTCCGCATTTTCTTCGGACCGCTTTCAGGGCTTGCGATGATTTCGGTTGGTTTGATAATGGGTGGTCTCGGTATATTGTTCTTCTTATTGACAGCACTTATCGTCGTAAAAGTGATACCGGCGGTATTTAAAGGAGTTGTTTACTTATTTGAAAGTATGTTTGGCGGAAAGAAAGGAGTTAACAATGGGTAAATTAGCAAAAGTATGTTTAATAATCGCAGCCATCATGATTAGTCTTGGGCTGTTCGTTGGTACAATAGTCGTAGCCATGGGCGGGGGTAATTTGATCCGCGCCGCAGCGGATAATGGCATCGTCCATATCTCCCCGTGGGGAGTGAATTTTTGGGACTGGAGTTGGAGCTTTGGACGTTGGGGTCGAAACATTAATAGCTCAAATGCTAATTGGAGCAATGGTTTTGACTTAACTGTTAACGGAGAGAGGGTTTCCGGCAATTCATATACAATGGACTTTTCTTTCGACAATATTGACAGCTTGAATATAATAGTTGGAGTTGGCGAATTTAAGGTAATTCCATGGGAGAAGAATACTTTTGGAGTAAGAATCACCGGTATCGGCCGTTGCCGTTATTATGACGATGGTAGTACCTTGTATCTAGATGGTTTTGATTTAACCGGATGGCGGACGACAGGGAATATTACCCGTAATAACAAGATTTCCTTGTATGTACCGGACAGTATTTATTATAACGATATAAATATTTCGGTTGGGGTCGGGTCGCTGGATATCACGGGATTGACGGCGCGGAGACTTAATAGTGATTCAGGGGTGGGCTCGCTTAATATGTCCAATATGAGCGTCGATCGTCTGACCATGATTAACGGTATTGGTGAGTCGAAGTTCAGGGGTGTAGTAAATGGTGATGTATCAGTAGATACGGGAGTCGGCAGTGTCAGTTTACGGATTGAAGGTAATGAAGATGATTTTAATTATGAAATATCCTGTTCCATCGGTTCCGTAAGGGTTGGGAATCAGTCATATTCCGGTCTTGCCAGTGTACGAAGTATCAATAATAATGCTGATAAAAACATGAGGCTTTATTGTGCAATTGGTGAGATTAGTGTAAGATTTAACTAGACATAACACATGTTACTAAACAATAATAAAAATGGAGGACAAAAAGATGAATAATGATATGAAGCGTTTATACCGTTCAAGAACCAATCGTTCCATCAGTGGTGTTTGTGGGGGTCTCGGTGATTATCTGGGTATTGACCCGGTTATTCTCCGCCTGCTCTGGGTGCTTGGCAGTTTTGCCAGTGCCGGAATGGGTGTGATTGCCTACTTTGTTGCGGCGGTGATTATTCCGGAGGAGATGTAGTTAAGCACATATTTTCGATTGCAAAACAAATCGCCACAAATTCCGACATTCTTAAGCAACGAAATATAGCTTGTCGGAATTTGTAGGCGATTTTTTGCAATAGTTCACCAGCCCGCAATGACGCAATGACGATTCCTTAAAGAGTATACTTAGGAAAGTATTTACTTAATTTCTAGTTCGGGGTTTTTCATCATATAATTAATAAAGCAGTTTTGTGGGTACAGTGTGAAAAATATGTTATGGCTGAAGCGGGCAATAAAAGACCTGTTATTTCTCAATTTGATATTAATTGTGGCATTTGCAATAAAAAATTTGAATCCAGCTGATAGTCCCTCCGGTAATTCAGCGGATGCGGTTTTAGCATGGGGTACAAATGTGGCAGCGTCAGAACCTAAGCAGGACGAAACCAAAAAGGTGGCACTAACTTTTGATGACGGTCCCCATCCGCTTTATACCGAGCCAATACTTGATGGTTTAAAGGAAAGGGGGGTCGTTGCAACTTTCTTTATAACCGGTGACCGTGCTGAGACATATCCGGAAATCGTCAAACGTATTCATGATGAGGGTCATTTGATTGGGAATCATACTTACTCGCATATCCAGCTTTCCAAAAACAATCTTGAAGAATTTGCCCGGGAATTGTCCTTGACCAGCCAAATCATTGCCGACATAACCGGCCAGGAGACCCTCTTTGTCCGTCCGCCTTATGGCCTCTGGGATATCCGTTTGGAAGCGGAGCTAAATATGTTTCCGGTGATGTGGACGGTTGACCCGCGTGATTGGGCGCGGTCAAATGTTTCGGGGATAGTAAATGATGTGGTCAAAAAAATTAAGCCGAATGATATTATTTTATTGCATGATGATTATGACAGTACATATAAAGCGGCTTTGATTATCATTGATAGGCTGCTTGAGCAGGGATATGAGTTTGTAACGGTTGAGGAGATATTGCTGAATTGAGATTGCGGGTCATAGCCCGCAATGACGGGAATTAATCCACAAACAGCAACCTATCATTGCACTGATTAATAAGTCATGCTATAATATCGCTAGATTTGTAAAAAGAAAGGCAGGTACTTCATGCAAAACAAAAGCGAAATCAGGGACATCGGACTAGCTCCGGAGGGTCACAAAAAGATTGATTGGGTAAAAAGCAATATGCCGCTTCTGCGTGGTATAGAAGAAGATTTCTTACGGGATAAACCTTTTGCCGGGTTAAAAGTGGCATTATCAATTCATTTGGAAGCAAAAACAGCGTATCTGTGTCATGTGTTAAAGGCCGGGGGTGCCGAAATGTATATCACCGGTTCGAATCCGCTTTCGACCCAGGATGATGTGGCGGCGGCATTGGTTGATTCCGGGATGACCGTTTATGCCTGGTATGCTTCAACACCTGAGGAATATGAAGCTCATGTTCGTAAAACCGTCGAATGTGGACCCGCGATAGTAATTGACGATGGCGGCGATTTGGTCACGGCGATTCACAATTTTTATCCCCAACTAATTGATGGGATCATCGGTGGTTGTGAAGAGACCACAACCGGTATCCTGCGTCTTTTGGCGATGGACAAGGCAGGCGCCTTGAAGTTCCCGATGGTATTGGTCAACAATGCCCAATGCAAACACTTATTTGATAACCGTTATGGTACCGGGCAGTCCGTCTGGGACGGCATCAATCGGACAACCAATCTCTCCGTTTCCGGCAAAACAGTTGTTGTCGCTGGATATGGCTGGTGCGGTAAGGGTGTAGCAATGCGGGCAAAAGGTCTTGGGGCAAATGTCATAGTTACGGAAATCGACCCGGTTAAAGCGATTGAAGCCTATATGGATGGTTTCGCCGTCATGGAAATGGTTAATGCGGCACCGCTTGGTGATTACTTTATTACCGTAACCGGATGTGATGATGTAATCGGTGAAAAGCATTATAAATATATCAAAGATGGTGCAGTTCTCTGCAATGCCGGACATTTTGACGTTGAAGTAAATGTCGCCCGCTTGGCTGAAATCGCCGATGAGATTAAGGAAAAACGCAAAAACATCATGGGTTACCGTTTGGGTAACAAATGGCTCAATGTCCTCGCCGAAGGAAGGCTGGTTAATCTGGCAGCCGGTGACGGGCATCCCGCTGAAATCATGGATATGAGTTTTGCGATTCAGGCTTTAAGTGCGGAATATCTGGTCAAAAATAAAGGGAAGATCGATAAAATGATTATCGATGTCCCTGTTGACATTGATAATGATGTTGCATTACGCAAGCTTCATTCATTAGGGATTACGATTGATAGCTTGACGGAAGAGCAGGCGAAATATTTGGGCAGTTGGGCTGTATAATTCGTCTTATTTTTCATATATATACTGCGCTCCGGCATTACCAAAGGATATATGATTCCCGGATTCCAATGGGTACGGCGTATGGGCTTCCAATCTACGCCCATTTATAAAGGTACCCGCTTTCGAACCTAAATCAGTTAATGTATAGCCGTCATTCACCCGTGTAAACACGGCGTGGCGACGGCTTATATTTTTTGTTTCTTTGGCAAATTCGAAATCAGACTGTTTAATACCGACGGATATGTCAAATCGACCTATCGTAAACGTATCCTGGCTTGAGTTTATATGTATTACGATAGGCAGTGACTTGTCTCCGTAATCGTCTAGACGCAAAAGCGCTCCACTATTTTGACCATCATCCAATACCGTTGATTCTGCGTCAGAGATGACAAAACCTTCGGTTAGGGCTTTATAAAGCTGGCTGAAAAAAGCACCCTCGTCATTTTTATAGGCATAATAGTATATAGCTTGAAATACTGAAAGGGTCATTTCCAACCCAACGGACAGAGTGGTTGTTTCTATATATACCGGTAAAATCTGTTTATGTTTGCTATTGGCAAAATTGATTTCCTGTCTGACATGATGCGACTTGATGGATTTTGGCGATACAAAAAGTATCAGTTTATTACAATATAAAATCCGGTCGGCTATTTTTTGCGGCCATTCTGCCCCGACATCAATTCCCTCATCATACCACATCAGTATGCCGCGGTTATATAGTTCCTTTATGATTGGGTAGACTATGGCACTGTCTGCGTGGGCGTAGCTGATAAATATATATGGCTCGTTTCCAGAGTATGAGCTGAAGGGAAGGGTTATTGGTTTGTTCTTTTTTTTGAAAAACATGGGTTTTCACTTTCTTTATATAATGGTATTATCGGCGGGGGCAAGCCCCCGCCCTACGGTATTAGCAATACGTCATTGCGGGCTCTGACCTCCTCTCGCTTGCGAGAGTTTGCAATCTCATTGTATCATATTTTATTTTACCACGGAAGATGAGTTTGTTTTTCCAAAATGAAAAATATTCCCGATAATCCATATATTCCTAACTTTTGTCCATATGGTAAATGATGAATTTGAGGTATAATTAGTTTTGGTGATGCCAATTTTATCAGGATTTATAAGGGTTTTAGCGATCTGGGATTAGGAAAGAAAAATTTTGGGGAAATTCGTTGGTTTACATAAGATTTAAAATGAGATTGCAAATGAGATTGCGGGTCGGAGCCCGCAATGACGAGTAAGTCATGATATAATAATTAAGTAGGGCGGGGGCTTGCCCCCGCCGATGATGCACAAATCATGATATAACAATGGGAGGATTTTTATGGTAAGATTTCAAGCTCCGGAAGGATTTACATTTGACCCGAAAAGTGGTCGGTATTATAGTTCGGTTGTAGTGGATGATCCGAGTACGGGTAAAAAGGTACAATGGGTGACGTGGTTTGATGCGAGTACGGGTCAGTATGAGCAGATTCCGTATCCGTTGGAGCAAACCCGGGAACATATAAAACCACCTGTTCAACCGGAAGTTATAGACGAAAATATGACTGAGCTTGATGAAACCGAGATGACTCTCCCCAAATTCCGTTATATAGGCAACCGTAATCATCCAAAAGATATTGTGGTAGCTATAAATGTCGGTGAGTTATTTACCATTGGGCGTTTTGATGCTTCCGTGGGTACAAAGCAATCAGATTTTGAATTTGATAAAAAAACGAAAGCGATAAGCCGTCACCACGCTACGATTGAACGAGATAATGTTTCATATAATCTTTTGGATTTTGGTTCAAGAGCCGGAACATTTGTGAATGGACAAAAAGTACCGTTTAATGAACCGGTTAGACTTTCATCTGGTTGTCGAGTTTCATTCGGTCACAGAGGTGCTGATTATGTTTGGGAGGAATGATAATGACAGCAGAATTAATTTTTAATATCGGAATAGGTATCTGTGGTGTTGCTGTAGCTGGGGCAATTATTGCAATGATTATATTGCGTATATCAAAAGTGCGTTTAAATAAACAACTTGATGCCGAATATGGCAAGCGGAGAAATGGATGACAGAAAATAATCGACCTCTGATAGCAGGCACTTACAAAATAATAGAAGAGATAGGTTCCGGTGGTGGCGGGGTTGTTTATCTTAGCGAGCATATTAGGTTGGGGAAAAAAGTGGTTTTGAAAGCCGATAAGCGGACTTTGTCGGCAAAACCCGAAGTGCTGCGGCGGGAAGTGGACGCGCTGAAAAACCTGAGCCATACTTATATCCCCCAGGTATACGATTTCATTGAAGAAGCCGGAACTATCTATACGGTCATGGATTTTATTGATGGCGACAGCTTCGATAAACCCTTAAAACAAGGTGTGCGTTTTACCCAGGTTGAGGTCATTGAATGGGCTTGTCAGTTGTTAGAAGCCTTGTCTTATCTACATAACAGACCACCACACGGTATTTTGCATGCCGACATAAAACCTGCCAATATCATGCTTACACCGCAAGGGGATGTCCGTCTGATTGATTTTAACATTGCCCTTGCCCTAGGTGAGGAAGGAGCTGTTGCCGTTGGGCGTAGCTTTGGTTATGCCTCCCCCGAACATTATGGACAAGACTTTTCATCAGGTACCAAATCTCAAAATACCAATACCAGTATAACTACCGACCTTTCTACCGAAACAGTAGTGGATGTTTCTGATGTTGAAACAGTTTTGGAGACAAACCAGCAGACAAATTCACAGAGAAACTTAAGTTACAGTTATTCGAGCAGTAAAACGATTATGCTCAACGTGCGTTCGGATATATATAGCTTAGGCGCGACCCTATATCATATTTTGACCGGTGAAAAACCGGCACGTAATGCTCCCGAAGTAAAACCGATTTCACCAAAGGATTATAGTCCGGCTGTTATTGCCATAATCGCAAAAGCAATGAATCCCGACCAAGAACAGCGCTGGAATACAGCCGAAGAAATGCTGGATGCCTTTAAGCGTTTACGGGAAAACGATCCCCGTACCAAACGATATAAAAAGGCGGTAACGGTAACTGTTTCCTTATTAACAATACTTTTCCTTTCGGGTGGACTCATGATTTTTGCCGGGCAGAGAATGATCGAGCAGGAGCAACGGTTACTAGTGGAAGCAACACGATTATTGGAACAGGAGCAACGGTTACTCGCCGCGGAGCAAAGCCAGCTCGCCGAGGAACAAGGGAAACTGGCCCAGCTTAATGAAGCTTATGTACTTGCCGAATATTCGGCAAATGCCTTACGTGACGGTGATATACTTGCGGCCATACAATATGCCCTTGAAGCAATAGAAAAAACCGACCCTGTTATCGCCGAGGCGCAGAAAGCCCTGACAGATGCGCTTGGGGTGTATGATTTGTCTGATGGATACAAAAACCATAAAACGGTCGAACTACCATCATCACCGTTATTCATGCAGATTTCACCCGACGGAAAAACCGCTGCCGCCATATACGCATCCTGTGTTGCGGTATTTGATACAGAAACAGCCGAAATTGTTGCAACGTTGCCGACCGACCGTTCCGCTTTGTCCGAAGTGAAATTTTTGGATAACAATATCATTATTTATGCCGGAGATAAAGGGATTAGTGCTTATAACTTTGTAAGCAATACTGCTTTGTGGATGAGCAGACCTGCCACGTCAATCAGTATATCTGCTGACGGAAGGAGCGTAGCCGCTTTGTACCGGGATGAGGATTTTGCCACTGTATATGACATAGTGGATGGCAACATTATATATGAAATAAGTTTTGACGGAAAACATCAAAGAGTACCGGTAAATGATATTTTTGCCAACCCGGATGAAAATATTTTTGCCTTAAACGATGATGGAACGAAGCTCGGTATCAGTTTCTCGGACGGTTCTTTGTGGGTTTATGACCTGGAGGACAGGCAGGAAGATATTCAAATATTTGATGAATCATCCGGTTTCATGAGCTTTCAGGGTGGTTTTTACCAACAATTTTTTGCTTTCGCCGCCAACCATCCCGCTGAATCATTATTTGCGGTTATTGACACTGCCTTGTTAGTACAAGTAGGTGGATTTAATTCCCACAATGATTTCAGCGTATTAACCGATGAAAATGGTATTTACGTTAAAACAAACAATATCCTTGTAAGCATTGACCCGGATACCGGGGAACAGACCGCTTTGGTAGATACCTTTGAACGGATTGAAAGCTTTGCAAAGAGCTTAAATCATACACTAATTACGACAAGGGACGAATTTATGTTCTTTGATAAAAATGCCAACCTGATTGCCCGGCACGAAAAGGAGTTTGGCAGTGATTTCCTTGAGATAACTGAAGGAATGGCTTTGATTGGTAGTCTTGACGCTCCCGTGATTAGAATAATGAAGTATGAAAGCCATCCCCATACCGAGATTTTTTCTTATGACCCATCTTATCGTCATGATGAAGCCAGAATCAGTGCCGACAGGCAGACAGTGATGTTATATTCCAACGAGAGCTTTCGGCTTTACCATATAAATGGCGATTTTATCACCGAAGTATCGATACCGGATGCCGCCCATCTGAATGATAAGCAATACCGCAGGGATGAAAAAGGATCACGGCTTGAATTTATCTACAATGATGGTACAATCCGGGCGTATTGTGCAAAAGATGGGACTGTATTATATGAAACCATCGGTGAGCCACCTGATTTGTCACTTTTTATGGAATTTTTTACTGATAGTTTCAGGATAGAAGCTCCACTTCATGGTACACCCATAGCATTTGATTTAATGACGGGAGAATTAGTCCGCGAACTGGAACGGGATTCATACCTTACTTATGTCACTCAGGTTGGCGAATATATTATTACTGAATATATGACAGGTGATGGTTTTCGTTTTGGGATGTTACTTAACAGCCAGTTGGAAACCTTGGCGTATCTGCCATTCCTTTCTGATATAGTCGGGGAGATGTTGATTTTTAATTACAAAACAGGGAATTTACGGGAATCACATATTTATAATCTAAACGAACTTATCGGGTTAACCCGTTAAGAATTTGCCCATAATGGGTAAAAATAAAAAATGTAGTCTTAAAAAGGAGGACAAGAAATGAAGAGGAAAGTGAAAGCAGTGTTATCGTTGTTACTGGCGTTTACACTATTAGTGACAACGGTACCAGCCCCGGTCTTCGCAGTTGAACCGGGAGAAGGAGGTGGCTTCTGTCTCGATGGTGGAAACGGAGACAGTGGTGATGGCAGCGGGGACTTTGATTTCGGAGACTTTGATTTTGGAGACTTTGATTTCGGAGATTTTGATTTCGGAGATTTTGCGTGCGAATGTGATTTCGATTGCGATTTTGCATGTTTTTTCGATGGTGATTTTGGTTTTGGTGGCGGAGGTTTTGGTTTCGGTCCCGGAGCAGAGTCACGGGAAGCAAAAGAAGGTGAAATAGTTTACAATCTAGAAAGTTATGAAATTACGGTCGGTTTTGATGAGGAACAGGCAGAAAAAACACCGTGGAACTACAAACTATTTGACGAAGATGGCAATTTCACCATCATTCTCGAAGATAATGCCTTCTTCCCCTATGAGGTTCAATTCAAAGCGGGAGATATTATTGAGGTGAAGTGGTTTGATACGCCAAGTAGTATTGTTGAATTTGGTGGTTTTACATTTAGTGTCTATACGGAGCAGAATGACCCTACGATGATTCAGCAAATTGGGGTTTGGATTGATGGGCAGTATATTGCAGCCCGCCCGGAGCCGAAAGTGTTTTCCGTTCCACTTATCATGGCGATGTCATTAATTCCGTTGGAAACTAAGGACGTTAATTTGGATTTAAGCGATTTTAATGTATTCCAGTTGCGGAATGTAAAAGTATCAGCGATATTGAGTGGGGTCGGGGCAGACACAGATGCTGATAAAATTGTTTGGAAAAGATGAACAAGTGATGATGAAACCATTGCGACAAAAGATGATGAGCTTGATTTTTCAAGAATGATGTGGGATGAATACTCATTTAGCTTTCAAATGATTGTGGGAAATGCTTTACAACTTGATGCAACTAATAAACATTACCGTGTCACGGTAGATCATGGCAGGGAATCTCTTATTTCGAACATGATTGTCCACAAAACGGTTGGAACTACCCGTTCGGCAGTGACACCAAGAAATCAATATGGAAGCTTTACTTATTGGTCTAGTTATCCTAACCTAGATGGTGAATGGTGGAAAGTATTTCTTAATTCAACACATATGGATGCCGCTACCTTTCATATTGCCTTTGATTTATCAGCATCATTTACGAATGCTTTTGATAAGATAACAGTATATGAAGGTTTTCATCCGGATCTTACTTCTATTGGTAACGCGATAGAAATAACTGGGCAAGTTCTTAACCAAGATATGGATAAACCGGGCAGTGGTTATGCCATAACAAGGGGTAATTCCAGCACTCTTATTAATAACTTTACATTTGTTTTAGAAAAAGGAGGTACAAAAGAATTATATATTGTCTATCCTTATATAAGTATTGATCAGACCCAGATTAGTTATGGGAGTGCATTATTTACAGACGAAGTCTTTGGATATGCAAGTGACTGGGCGGATGAAACAACATCAAATAATATTACAACAGTTACTTATATGATGAGTGATGGTTACCCTGCGAATGCCAGCTATTTTCTTAGGTTAAGGCTTTTTTATGATGGAACAACGAGTGATAGTAATCGTCAATATGTAAAAAAAGCGGTTGAAGGACACTTTACTACTGAAGCGGCCGCGGCAGATAGGACAGATATAAAAAACCAGCTTTTCCCTGAAAATAGATTCACCGAAGGTGCCGGATTTCAGGCGAACTTTAGTGGACCGGGTAAGAATTTTACCGTTTTTACTACTGATAACCGAGTTTTTAGATTTACAATAGTAGCGGTAAATAATGAAAAAGGAATTATTGAGTTACCGGGTAGTGGTACAACCTTAACTGTAAATAGAGCAGATGGTTTGGGTAGGGATGATGTATATAGGATGGTATATCAACATGAAAGTTATGTTGCTTTTGGTTACCAGACCATCTTCTATATGAAAGATGATGTTAAATTAGATGCATTAAAGCCGACTTTTACTGCTTCTCACGGTGCCACTGTTTATGCCGGAGGTGATGGCACTACTGCCGGAACCAAGCAGGAAAGTGGTGTATCGGTCCAAGACTTTTCCAAAGGACCGATCCAGTACTCGGTAGCCTCCGAAGATGGTAAGAACCAAAGAAATTATTGGGTTTCATTTGTGAAACAACATACCGGTGGTTCAAAACCATATGTTATATATGAAGAATGTGATAAAGGTAATAAGTTCCGGGAAGTATTTTTAATCAATAAGTATGATAACCGCCATGATATCTTCCTCGCAAATATCGGGGATGCACCATTAACCAACTTAAGTGTCACATTGTCAGACGATGCCAAGAATATCAAGCTTGATGATTACTGGAGAATCGGTGGTAAAGGCAATGATACACTTGCGGCATTTAATACTGTAACAAGAGACCCGAATGGGTTCTTTGAGCTTCCCAATGTCGCAAAAGTCCGTCTGCTTCCTGACGGTGATGGTGAAGTAAGCGGTACATTAACCATTAAAGCGGATGGTCACGAAGATATTGTTATTAATTTGCAAGGTTATGCAGGTGATCCAAAACTGATGACCGATGATGTTCCTGAAGCGGTAAAATTCGTCCCCTATGGTGTGCAGTTCCTCAGCAATAATAAATATTGGTGGAACACAGTAACAATTAGCCTTACTAAAGGAAAACTTCCCTTAGGATTGGAGCTCAAAGCAAATGGTGAAATATATGGTGCACCGAGGGAAACAGGAACATTCAATTTTGCCATCAAAATGGTAAACAGTGATCCAGATTTTAAATCGGACGAAAAGTCATATACGCTGATTGTACATGACAATTCTGATGAAAATATCGAAGCATCAATTGACGTGGGTTATGAAATCGAAACCCGAATTGACGATATGCCATCACCAATGCAGCAGGTTTTTGTATCATTAGGTGAGTTTGCTGAATTTGAAGCCCTTTGGTTAAATGGTGTGAGGTTGATTAGGAATACTGAATATAAAGCCGAAGAAGGCAGTACGGTAATTACGATTTTTGCCCAGACATTCAGTACGAGAGCTGTAAACGGCAAAAATACGATTGCCGGTGAATTTCGAAATGCGCAGGGAGAATTGAGAAGGGTTGCCCAAAACTTTAACTTGGCAAGTGGTGGTTTTGTTCCCCCTCAAAAAACATCTCCGAGTCCCGGTCCTAAATCCGGCGGCGGTGGCGGTAAAACCCAAACCCCAGATACAACTCCTACAAAAAATTATGGTGATGAAACTGGCTCGGCTGCGGTATGGAATGAACTGATTAATAAGGTATCCAACAATGTTGGCGGAGTTGAGAGTGCGTCAGGTGGTTATGACTATGTTGTCCAATCCGGAAAAAAAGTAGTCGTCCCGGCTAAGTTTTTCGAAACCCTTAAAGGAACAAACGATACGGTTATGTTTAATACCGGTGCCGGTGTTACCTTTAGTATCAGTGGTGGCAATATCCCGGTTGGATTTGACAACAAAATAAATCTTTCACTTAGTGACAGTTTGAAAGCGCCTGCCGGGGCAGTAGCTTCGGTAAAAGCGGGCGCTATTACCAGTATTGAAATTCCGATGGAAAGTCGTGAAAGCTTTGGTATGGCTATCGGCACACACTTCAATGTTGGAGCAGCTAATGCCGGTAATTTTGCCAATCTCTATCGTTATAATGAAACCACCGGCGGGTTCGAATATCTCGGTAGTTTTGAGATTAATGACAAAGGTCAGGCAATGTTTGGAATCACTGGTGGTGCGGACTATGTTTTAACCGTTACCACCTCGCCACCGAACCAACCCATTGTATCTTCATTTAGTTACAATACTTATATTGTCCAACCCGGCGATACCATGGGGCGTATAGCGGCAAGACATGGTTTGACCTTAGGACAGTTATTGAATCTTAATCCGGCAATAACAAATCCTAACCGCATCAGAGTAGGGCAAGTAATCAGGGTTAGATAGTCAATATGAAATACCAATAAATTCAGTCTGGGGCGGGGTAACCCGCCTCAGAATCTGTTTTTGATAACAATTCCCCAATTATTACGAATAAACATTAGAATACTTGCCAATAATTGTTATGATCCGGCAGGCTTTTTATGAGGCTTGAATTGGCAAATAAAATATGATAACATAATTATCAGCAAGAAGCGATGGTTTGCTGATAAGGATCAAAATGAATTATAGTAAAAGAGGCGTAAAAGTTAAGCAACGGAATATGCATGCCACCGGGAGCAAGTGGGGTAGGAAACTAATTTTGATTATTTTTCACCTTGCTTTAATCGCGGTTATTTCAGTGGGTATTATTGCTGCCAGTGCCAGTTTTGGGATTTTTAAAGGTGTCATTGATACAGCACCGGATATCAGCGGGATCAGTGTTGTTCCGACCGGGCGGGCATCATTTGCATATGACCGTGAAGGAAATCAAATAGCGCGGTTGGTTGCGACGAATTCAAACCGGATACCGGTGGGGCGTGATATGATTCCTCAGAATCTTGCCGATGCTTTTGTGGCGATTGAAGATGAGCGTTTTTATGAGCATAACGGTATTGATATTAAGGGTATTATCCGCGCTGCTTATGTTGGTATTACGGAACGCGACTTTTCGCAAGGAGCGAGTACGATTACCCAACAGCTTTTGAAGAACCAAGTTTTTACCGGTTGGGTCACCGAAGCCTCTTTTGTCGAAAGTGCCAAACGTAAAATCCAAGAGCAGTTTTTGGCTCTTGAACTAGAAAAGATAATGTCAAAAGCCGATATTTTGGTTCACTATATGAACAGCATCAACTTAGGACAAAATACTCTCGGTGTCCAAGCGGCATCACTTCGTTATTTTAATAAATCAGTCAAAGACCTGACTTTATCAGAAAGTGCCGTAATTGCTTCAATTACCCAGAATCCGACCCGTTTTAATCCAATCAGCAATCCTGACAACAATGCCGTCCGACGCCGGAAGGTGCTTAACAATATGTTGGAGCTTGGTTTTATTACCCAAGCCGAATATGATGATGCGATGAATGATGATGTTTATGCGCGGATTAAGAAAATTGATGAAAGGGTAGACCCCAATTCGATCAACTCATATTTTGTTGATGCCCTTATTGATGAACTGATGCAGGACTTTATCGCCGCTGGTTATAGTGAGTCAGCAGCGTTTTATTATATGTATTCAGGAGGTCTTCGAATCCATACAACGATGGATCCGGAAATCCAAAGGATTTGTGACGAAGTATTTCAAAATGAAGATAATTATCCGTCGACTGTACGCTGGCTCATTAGTTATGAACTGACTGTTGAAAAAGCAAATGGTACCCGCGAAAACCACAGCACCGAGATGTTTAAGACATTTTTCATGCAAAGTGACCTACGTTTCAATTTGCTTTATAATTCACCGGAAGAAGCTCATGATGCTATTGAGATATACAAAGATGAAGTCATGGAAGATGGTGATTTAGTTTTTGCCGAAAGGATAAACCTGACACCCCAACCCCAGGTATCAATTACCGTCCAGAACCAGCATACCGGTCAAGTCATGGCAATGGTTGGCGGACGGGGAGAAAAGACGGCAAGCCGGACATTTAATCGAGCGGTAGGAGCGATGAGGCAACCCGGTTCATGTTTTAAGATGCTGGCGGCTTTTGCCCCGGCAATGGATTCAGCCGGACATACTTTGGCAACAGTCCAGCATGATGCTCCTTTTGATTATCATGATGGAACTCCGGTCCGTAACCATTGGGGTAGTGAATTTCGCGGGTTGTTATCTTACCGTTATGCGATTGTCGAATCGGCAAATATTATCACCGTAAAATGTTTGACCCAGATAACTCCCCAGCTCGGTTTTGATTATTTGAAAAATTTTGGATTCACGACTTTGGTTGAACGAATGGAGCGTACTTCCGGTGGGCGTACCCAGATTTTTTCAGATATTGATCAAGCTCTTGCTTTGGGTGGCATTACGACCGGGGTCACTAATCTTGAAATGAATGCCGCATATGCCGCAATTGCAAATGGCGGAACCTATATAAAACCCAAATTGTACACGAAAGTTTTGGATTTTGATGGCAATGTCCTGCTTGATAATACTGAGCCGGTATCAAGGCAGGTTATAAAGGAATCAACCGCTTATTTGCTTACCCATGCAATGATTGAAGCGGTTACATCAGGAACCGGCGGGGCAGCCCGTTTTCCCAATATGACGATTGCCGGAAAGACCGGTACGACCAGCCGTTACAATGATGTTTGGTTTTCCGGTTATACTCCTTATTTTACGGCAACCGTCTGGACCGGATATGATAACAATATTGATATGCCGAGCAGGGAAGAAAGGGGTGTTTCGAGACTCTTATGGCGCTTGGTCATGGAGCGTATTCATGAGGATCTTCCGAACGCTACCTTCCCCGTACCTGACGATATTGAAACCGAAATTATTTGTTCACGTTCAGGCAAATTGCCGTTGCCGGGTCTTTGTGAGCACAGGGGGACGGTACGGACGGAGCTTTTCGCCGAGGGAACAGTTCCGACAGATTTTTGCAATGCCCATTATCAAGGGATAATTTGTCAATATTCACATTTGCCTGCCAGCGATTCCTGTCCCTTTAAAGTGCCGGGCGTGCTTGATACTTTACCGCCGGAGGATCCATCACTTCATGCCGGTTCACAGACGGCCATATTAAATATTGAAGATGGCGGGTTCGTCCAACATGAAATTCTGAATGATGATGGGTCAATAACGATTATCAATATTCCGCAGGTTAATATGATATATTGTCCGCATAATTGGGATTTCTTCTTAAATCCGGATGCGCATTTTATTATTGAGCAACAGAAGAATGAAATGACGCATGCTCATTTGGCGGCAATAGCTCATGCCCAAGCCCAGGCTGCTACCGTGGATTAGAACTGCCAAAAGCAGGCATTCTTACAGGTTTTGGAGTTACAATGAAGGCTTTTAATGAAGATTTAAAATCAGGAAATCTAAAGCAGATTTATTTGTTCTATGGGGCGGAGGTTTATCTTCGCCGTCAGTATTTAAAAAGGTTTAAACAAGCCTTGGTAAATAGTGATGATGAGATGAATTACCATTATTATGAAGGAAATGACATTAGTGTCAGTGGCTTTATTGACATGGCAGAAACCCTGCCGTTTTTTGCTGACTATCGTGTCATAATTTGGGAAAACAGTGGTCTTTTTAAATCCACGGACGAAAAAATGGTCGAGTATTTGAAAGCTGTTCCGGCGAGTACAAGGATTTTGTTTGTTGAAGCGGATATTGATAAGCGGAGCAAAATGTTTAAGTTATTTTCCGGCTGGGGTAGTGCGGTGGAGTTTGCGGTACAGGGTGAGGATGTATTGCTTAGGTGGATTGGCAGTACCTTAAAAAAAGAAGGTATTAAGATAACAGAGCGGGCGGCGGTTTATTTTCTTGGTAAGGTTGGTACGGATATGGAGAATATTTATACCGAGCTGGAAAAATTGATTTGTTATTCTTATGGTAAGGATGTTATTACCGAGGATGCAATTGATGAGATATGTACTCCGCATATTTCTAATCATATTTTTGATATGATCGAAGCGGTAGCGGGAAAGAGGCAGCAGGACGCATTACGTTTGTATTATGATTTATTGGCTTTGAAAGAGCCGCCGATGCGGATTTTGTTTTTGATAACCCGTCAGTTTAATAATCTTTTGCAGGTGAAGGAGCTTAAGGGGAAGGGGTTTGATAATAAGAGTATTGGGGGGAAGGTTAATTTGCCTGGGTTTGTGGTTGGGAAGTTGGTTGGGCAGGCGGGGAAGTTTAAGATGGGTGAGCTTAAGGGGGTGGTGAGTGCTTGTGTGGAGATGGAGCAGGCGGTGAAAATGGGGAATATGAATGACAGGATGGGGGTTGAGTTGCTTATTGTAAAATATAGCTTGTAGGGACGGTCGTCCTTGACCGTCCGTTTTGTTAATGCTGAATGCATCGTAAGGTTGGGGGTGTCGAAAAAACGCACAAGAGATGTGCTTCCAGCGCAAAACGCGCTTGCGCTCCGAGAGAAACGTTGCGTTACGTAAGTTTGCAGAGTACGCAAACTAAGTAACGACGTTTCTCAAGGGTTTTGCTTTTGGAAGCACATCTCTTGTGCGTTTTTATGTACTTCTCGGATGTGGTTTATGAATTTGTAGGGGAAGCACACTCTCGACTGCCCGTCTTATATTTATATGCTTTTCGCACCCCAATCTGAAAGTCCTTTTTTTGACACACCTAACCAACTAGAATGGAAGTAGGTAGGAAAAAGGTAGATTTTAGTGGGTCTTGAAAAGGAGAGAAGGATGAAAATCAGGCAAATAGCAAGAAAGTACAGTTGGACTTTACTGGTTTCAATATTACTAATGACAACGGTGGTTCTAGGAACATCCATCAGCTCATTTGGCAGTGACCGGACTTTATCCGGCAGAAATTCCAGAATCATAGAATTAGAAAAGCGGGAGATGGAAAGGGTATACCGACAGGATCTTAGGGAGCTTTTGAATGGAGCAGGGTTTTCCAATAGTGGTATTAATATGACGCGGATAGTTCAGTTACATGAGCAAGTGGATGGTTCGAACGATGGGACGTTTATCACTAGTTATACGGTTTCTATTCATCATCGCCGGTTTAGTGAGTTAAGTATGGATGAAATAAATGATTTGTTAGGTGATATTGCCGGGATTGATTTGCCGATAGTGGGTAGTACGGTTACATATAAGTTTCTGTGACATGGAATCAAAGGGTAACGGAGTTAAGGGCTTGCAGATTGGGACTTTGGGTGGCATTTTTAGTCTGGTACTAAAGCCCTAATTGACAGTCGAACATTAGTTCTGCTATACTATAGTACCAAGGTATAAGCTGTAGTTTTTGGTATTTATCACACCCATGAGGAGGACACAAATGAGGAGTAAGCCCCGTCCACAAGAGATATACCGGCACTTTAAAGGTAAATTATATCAGATTATTACACTTGCAGAGAGTAGCGAGACAGGTGAAGAGTTAGTTATTTATCAAGCACTTTATGATGATTATAAGATATATGCCCGCTCTTTGTCGATGTTTATGGAAGAAATAGAACAGTCGAAGTACCGTTTTATGCTATTTCAGCCATCAGCTTCTGGTACTGGTAGTTCTGATAGAAGTAGTGATCTTTCGACGGCAGAATTAAAAGAAAAAAAGGTTACAGTTGAAAATATAGATGGGGTTGATCCATTAGTACTTGAATTTTTGGGTGCTGAGAGTCATGAGAAACGTTTGCAGATTTTAACCATTCTTCAGCCCCGGATTACCGACAGCATGATTAGTACAATGGCGGTATCTCTTGATTTAGAAATAGCCGCCGGTGATATAGATAAGCGTTATGAAGAGTTACGGTTTTGTTTATTGACAAAACGGAAGTTTGAAGTTAACCGTTGATTTCGGCACGATGAAAAGGGGTAAGGCTCTGGGAGTTTGTCCATCCGGAAAGGAGGCAATATGACGATGAGTTTGGAAAGTCGTTTGGTGGTTGGGGTATCATCACGGGCATTGTTTAATCTGTCAAAAGAAAACAAAATATTTGAGACAGAGGGTGTAGAAGCATATTGTCGTTATCAAGTCGAGCATGAAAATGAAGCTTTGGCTCCGGGTCCCGGTTTCGCATTGATAAAAGCATTACTTGATCTAAATAATATTTCCGGGCGTGAAGAAAAGGTTGAGGTCATCATTATGTCGCAAAACAGTCCCGATACCTCACTTAGGGTATTTAATACGATAGCTCATTATGGTCTTAATATTTCGCGGGCAGTATTAGCGAGTGGGGCTTCGCTTGCTCCTTATCTTGAAGCCTTTAAGACTGATTTGTTTCTTTCGGCTGATGAAGCAGATGTCCAATCAGCGATTGATGCCGGTATCGCTGCCGGGATGATATATTGTGACGAAACAAAGGATTATAGTCAAACCGACTATTCCAAGATCCGGATTGCTTTTGATGGTGATGCAGTGCTTTTCTCCGGTGAATCAGAGGCTGTTTTTCGAACAAACGGGCTTAAGGATTTTGAAGAAAATGAACAGCGGAACGCTTTCGAACCACTTTCCGCCGGTCCTTTTGCGAAGTTTTTGAAGATTATTTCCGATTTGCAAAGTGAGTTTCCCCCTGACCAAGTCCCGATTCGGACAGCCTTGGTGACCGCCCGGTGCGCTCCTGCCCACGAGCGGGTTATCCGTACCCTCAGGGCTTGGAATGTGCGGATTGATGAAGCATTTTTCTTAGGGGGTTTAGCGAAGAAAGATGTGCTTAAGGCTTTTGGTGCCCATATCTTTTTCGATGACCAGGAGACAAATACGATTCCAGCCGCCCAGTTTGTACCTTCGGCGCGGGTATTATATCGACATATAGCATAATTGACGCTTTAAAGTCATTGCGAGCTTGAATAAACGTCATTGCGGGTTTGAAAAAATGTCATTGCGAGCTTGAATAAACGTCATTGCGGGCTTGCCATCCGCTCGCTTGCGAGAGGTTGCAATCTCACTCATGATGAATCTTAACACATCATATGTAGTTTCCTTGAGTGGCAGGTCATGGTCGCGACTTTGGTTGGATTTTCAACTTCGCCATCGGTATGCACCCACAATGGGTCTGAAACCTCGACCCGCATGGTTTTACAGCGGTAAGAATCTATACCGGGGAAGATACGGTGTTTTCCAAAGAAAGCTGTTGGCATAGCAAGGATAATGACTGGTTTTGGGATGCTTCCGACAACGCAGATATCCAGAAGTCCATCAGTATGGTCAGCATCAGGGCAGAACTTAAATCCGCCACCTTCAAACTTATGCACCATTCCGGCGGCGAACAAAAATTTGCGATAATGCACCGGTTCTTCATTATCATCAAAGAATATATTCACTGCCACTTTTTTGGCAGTGATAATTTGTTTAAGGGCAATCGCCAGATAAATCAATTTACCTAAGTGGACTTTATTAAGGGCTTTTTTTAACCGTGAGGTGAGGACTTCGGCACAAACAGCAGCGTCAAAACCAATCCCGCAACTAACCGCAAAATAACGGGATGGCCGGTCTTCCTTGTATACAACCTCGCCGATATCCATAATCCGGTGTGTTTTTCCGGATAAAATAATATCTAATATATCAATCGGATTCTTTGGAAGTTGTAAATCCCTCGCCATATCATTACTTGACCCAGTAGGGATATAACCGATTCTTACCCGCTCAAAATCAGCAATACCTTGTAATGTTTCATTAATAGTACCATCACCACCCAAGATAATTATTTTCAGCGGTTCAGGCTTGTCCTCCATATTATATGTCTCGGTTAGCTCTCTAATATGTTTGGTTACAAAACCTTCCCGTTTCGAAAAATATACATCATACTCGACATTACGCTCTATTAATCCGGTCTCTATTTTCCGCCACAAGTTTTTTCCCCGTCCGGATTTTGCCATTGGATTGACTATGAAATGATACATGGGTGCTGCCTTTCATTCTGTTGTTATGTCCAAACACTATTGTCTATCGTTATTTATTTTATCCTATTACAGTTTTCTTTGCAAATATTTTTATTCATGATATAATGTGAAAGTATTGTAGGGCGGGGGCTTGCCCCAGCCACAAACGAGAAATCCACCGGAGGTTAGTATGTACGACTTTAACGAACTAAAATCATTTGATCCCGACATAGCGGGTATGATAGAAAATGAGCTGGCACGCCAAAACAACCACATAGAGCTGATTGCATCGGAAAACTGGGTCAGTAAAGCAGTGATGGTAGCAATGGGAAGTCCGCTTACAAATAAATATGCCGAGGGTTATCCCGGCAAACGTTATTATGGCGGATGTGAGTGCGTTGACGCAGTTGAGAGCCTTGCTATCGAACGTGCCAAACAATTATTCGGTTGTGAATATGCCAATGTCCAACCCCATTCCGGTGCCCAAGCCAATCTTGCCGTCCAGTTTGCCATCTGCGAACCGGGTGATACCATTATGGGTATGAACCTCGCCCACGGTGGGCATCTGACCCACGGTAGCCCAGTTAACATATCAGGTAAATATTTTAATATCGTTCCTTACGGAGTAGGTGAAGATGGTTTTATTGATTATGACAAACTCAGGAATATTGCCCTTTCTTGCAATCCAAAGATGATTATCGCCGGAGCTTCGGCTTATGCCCGGGCAATTGATTTCAAAAAATTCCGTGAAGTCGCAGATGAAGTTGGTGCTGCATTGATGGTTGATATGGCGCATATCGCCGGTTTGGTTGCCGCTGGTGAGCATCAAAGCCCGATTCCATATGCTGATGTGACAACGACCACGACCCATAAGACATTGCGCGGCCCTCGTGGTGGTTTGATTCTTGCCAATTCCGCAGCTGCTGAAAAATACAATTTTAATAAAGCAATATTCCCCGGTACCCAGGGTGGTCCTCTGATGCATATCATTGCCGCCAAGGCAGTTTGCTTCAAAGAAGCATTAAACGATGACTTTAAGATTTACCAGCGTAAGGTGGTTGAAAATGCCAAGTCACTCTCTAAGGCTCTGATTTCACGGGAGATAAAAATTGTTTCCGGCGGTACAGACAACCACTTGATGTTGGTTGATTTAACGAATTTTGACTTAACCGGTAAGACAATGGAGGCCTTACTTGATAAAGCCCATATTACTGCCAATAAAAATACAATCCCCAATGACCCCCGTTCACCATTTGTCACCAGCGGTATCCGTCTGGGCACCCCCGCAGTTACATCACGGGGTTTAAATACTAATGATATGGATCAAATCGCAGAAGCAGTTTCCATTGTCATCAAAAAAGGTGAAGATGGCATCACCGAAGCACAAACGATTGTAAAGGAATTGACGGAAAAATATCCTTTGATATAACCCCATTCGTAAAACACGAGCGCAGGAGAGATATACTTCCAAAAGCAAGGCCTGGTTCAACGTCGTTACTTGGTTTGCGTCCTCTGCAAACCTACGTAACGCAACGTTGAACCCGGAGCGAAAGCGGCCTTGCGCTGGAATTATATCTCTCCTGCGTTCGTACGACACACCCGCCATAGCAAACCAAACCAAACCAATCTTTAAAATTTTCTAAACTTCCCCTTGACATCCTCCCTCAACTGTATATAATGTAGATATACAGACATCAACAGCAAGCACAGCATTATCCACCCAATAAGGAAAATATGCGTTTAGTACTATCACACCAATCCGGAGTTCCAATATATGAGCAGATTAAGGAACAGATCAAAGCATCTGTCTTATCAGGCATGCTTAAAGAAAACGACTTGCTTCCATCAATAAGACAACTCGCCCGTGATTTAAAAGTCAGTGTGATAACGACAACCCGGGCATACAATGATTTGGAACTTGAAGGATTTATCGCAAGCGTCCCAGGTAAGGGTTGTTATGTGCGGAAGATTGATGAAGAATTGGTTCGGGGACAGTATTTAAAAGAAACCAAAGATACACTCAAACTTGCGGTTAAACAGGGAAAGGTGGCAGGGCTCACGATTAAGGAGCTGCATGAGTTGTTGGATGAAGTACAGGGATAAGGGAGATTGCGGGTCAAGCCCGCAATGACGAATACATGACGTATGACATTAACAGTGAATTGCGGGTCAAGCCCGCAATGACGAATACATGACGTAATGGCATTGACAGTGAACAGTAATAACTGTACGTATATGGGATATGATTTTTATGAAAAATGCGATTGAAGTAAAAAACCTCACCAAAAAATACAAAAACTTAGCGTCCAAACGGGATGGTTTTCTATTAGATAATGTCAGCTTTGATGTTCCAAGCGGATATATCTGCGGTTTTATTGGGCAGAATGGCGCTGGCAAAACAACAGTGCTTAAACTTATGCTTGGGATAGTGCTTAAAGACAGTGGTGAAGTAGAAATATTGGGAAAAACTGATTCTGACCATACAACTAAAGAAAAGCTCGGTGTCCTTTTTGAACATCCCCATTTTCAGGAAGAATGGACGGCTATTGATGTTGAAAAAGCTTTGCAATTATTTTTCCCTGCGTGGAATACTGAGGTTTACCATCAATATTTACACAAATTTTCAATTAATCCCAGACAAAAATTTAAAAAAATGTCACGTGGGACAAAAATGCGGCTTGGTTTGGCAGCGACATTTTCCCATAATGCAGACCTTATAATTCTCGATGAACCAACGGCTGGGTTAGACCCGGTCGCCCGTGATTTGGTGCTGGATATCATGCGTGAATATATGACACAGGAAAACAAAACCATCTTTTTTTCCACCCATATAACCGGAGACCTAGAAAAAATCGCCGATTATATTGTATACATAGATGATGGGCGGATTATTTTCAGCGGAATAAAAGATGAATTGATTGAAAAATATTGTCTGATACGGGGTGGGAGCGGGGACTTACCACCAGCCAAACGGGATAGCATCATTGGACTCCGCGAACATGTTGGTGGTTTTGATGGAATGATAATGATTAAAGATTTGAATGGTTTCCCACCTGCTGTGATTACTGAGGTGGCAACGCTTGAAGATATTATGATTTATGTGGCAAGGAGGAAAACATAACATGATTATGGAAATGCTTAAATTCAACTGGCGTACAACAAAAACTTATCGTTTAGAATTATTCATTATGCCTCCGACACTGCTTTTTTTTGGTGTATTATCTCCGTCCATATTTGTGTTTCCTTATGCGACAATTATAATCACATCCGTTACTCTCGGATTTTTCTTAATCGAAAAAAAAGATGCTGCCACTATATTTTTGTGTCTGCCGGTAAAAAGAAGCCAGATAGTTTTAGGGAAATATGTTTTCTCCCTAGTTTTACTTGCTGCCAATTTTTTGCTTTGCATTATTATATTACCAATAGTGAACTTGATAAAAGTAGATAAATGGAATACGCATTTTGAGTTTGTTTTATCGGCTGTGTTAATGTGCTTTTTAATTTATGCAATCCTCAATTTACTTTACTATCCGATATCAATGTGGATTGGCGTGGTCGGTTCAATTACTTATATTTACATAATTATTGTTCCGGTCATAATTATAGGTGCTTTTGCTGGATATGTTGTCGTATTATATGAGGAAAATATCCTCCGGTTTTTTACATTTGCTGCCGAAAACCCACTTTCAGTAAACGGACCGATATTTATTTTGGCAATGCTGCTTCTTCTTTTTTCATATGCGTTGTCAATAAAAATATATGAAAACAAAGACTTTTAAGAAAGGAAAAAGCCATGAAAGAAGTACTATCAGTATCAAATTTATGTAAAACTTTCAAGTTGACCAAAAAGCAGCAAAAGCTTAGGAACTTGAATAAACCGGTTATTAAGGCGGCTGATAATGTCAGCTTCACTTCATATGAAGGTGAAGTATTTGGTTTATTGGGACCCAACGGTGCCGGTAAAACCACGACGATGCGGATGTTGGCAACCCTGATTAATCCTGACTCAGGTGATGCTTTCGTTGGTGGTTACAGTATCGTTAAACAACCGCAACAAGTACGTCAAAGTATCGGTTTTTTGACCAACGAACTAAAGTTGGACGATTTTTTTACCCCCAACTATCTCTACGATTTTTTTGCCGAATTGCACGGCATCCCCAAGGAGATAGCGGGACCCCGTAAAATCAAGTTATTTGAGAAGTTCGGGATTGACAAGTTTGCCGAAGTGAAAGTATCAAATATGTCGCAAGGAATGAAGCAAAAAATTTCACTGGTTGTTTCGATTGTCCATGACCCGCAGATTATAATTTTCGACGAGCCAACCAACGGACTTGATGTCATTACGGCAAAGGTCGTAACGGACTTTCTTGTCGAATTGAAAGCGGAAGGAAAAAGTGTTATTTTATCCACCCATATTTTTGGCTTGGTGGAAAAGTTGTGTGACCGTGCCGGAATTATTATTGATGGCAAAATGGTCGCTTGTGGCACAGTAGCTGATATTTCCGGGACGAAAAGCCTCGAAGATGCATTTTTTGATATCTACTACAAAACGACAGGGGAGGTGTTGTAAACATGAAAAATAATACATTTACTATTTTAAAGAAAGAACTGGCACGACTTTTCGGTGATCCGAAGTTGGTTTTTTCAGGTATCATCCTGCAAGGTCTGCTTCTTTATGTCATGTATACGCTTTTGGGTACATTTATGTCCAATATGCTAAATGTCGAAGAAGACTACCAATTCCAAGTTTCGGTGGTGAATATGCCGGCTTCGGTTACGGGGATGCTTGAAGCTTCCGGACTTCCGGTGGAAATCACCCATATTTCGCAGGCCGATATGGCAGCGGTTAAAGAGCTGGTCGCGAGTAAAGATGTTGATTTGCTGGTTGAATTTCCAACGAATTTTGATGAAGCGGTTTTGAACTTTGATGTTGGTATAACACCGGAAAATGTCCCGCAAGTGCAGATGTGGTCAAATATGGGGCAAATGGAGTCAATTCAGATTAATTCAATTATACAAGGGATGTTATTTGATTTTGAACGCAGCATGACGAAAAGATTTGATATAAATATGCTGCTGGATCCCGATGAATATGATTTAAATCCCGGAGCATCACTTGACATGACCTTTACAATGTCGATGATTCCCATGCTGATTTTGATGCTTATTTATACGGGTTGTATGGCTATTGCCCCCGAATCAATTGCCGGTGAAAAAGAACGCGGAACCCTTGGCACAATGCTGGTAACCCCAACTCGGCGCCGGGATATGGCACTTGCCAAAATTCTGAGTATCTCCATCTTTGGTTTTCTTGGGGCAACGACAAGTTTTATTGCGATGGCGCTTTCCATGCCAAAAATGATGGGTGGCGTGGGGGACATTGAATTTGACTTTTCGGCAATCGATTTCTTGATGACTTTTGCCATCTTGGTTTCAACCGTATTAGTTTTTGTGGCACTATTATCCGTGATGTCGGCATACGCCAAGTCAATAAAGGAAGCCAATTCATATGCGGCCCCGTTTATGATGGTCAGTGTTTTTTGTGGAATGTCAAGCATGTTTACCGGTGGGGCGTTAAGTGGGGCGCAGTTTTATCTAATCCCTATCTTTAACAGTGCCCAAAGCCTGTCGGCGATACTTAATTCCGATGCCTCGAACCTCAATTCCATGGTGACAATATTTACAAACGTCGCATTTGCCTTGATATGTGCAGGGGTTCTAGCGCGGATGTTCAGCAGTGAGAAGATTGTTTTTGATAAATAAGTTGTGTCTATTTCATAAACAATATATATTATATGCACAAAATAGACTTGCTATATTCGACAAAATTTGAATAAATTACAAAAAAATGAAAATATTTTCAAAAATGCGTTGACAAATCCGAAAAAGTTGGTATAATGAATTTATAAACAGTTTTAGTTCATATAGATAAAATCAACGAAAGGAAGGTATAAGCCACCAGAGTAATTAGTTGAGTTTTACAGATGAGTAAAGTTGTTTAAAATGGTAAGCTTAGTGAAAGGTGTTTAGTCCATATAAGAGTAACGAAGGATCACGTAGCGTCCATAGGACGGTTTGGTGCCTGTTACCGGTACTAGAGTGCCACATAGAATGGAAGAAATACATACAAGTAGCTTACTAGAACTTAATAACGGAGGTTTAGACCATTGGACAACGTAGTGTAGAAGCGGGTATTAATTTAAAAGGTTAATACCCGCTTTGACGTGTTTATTTTTGTCATCACAAACTCCAAACCAAGAATTTTTTAGAAAAATAAAAATTTATGTGGAAAAAATACTAGATATAGTGTATGATGTCTATATGTAGTGTTTTTTGTATTATAAGGAGTATAAAAGTGAAAGAGCAAAATAATAATTTGGATAACGTTGCCATGCCGGATCCCCAAGAAGAGCGCCGGGTATACCGCCGGAAGCGCCGGATTCGAAATCAAATCATTGTTTATATCGCTTCGGTAATATTACTTACCGGAGTCGTTGCAGGTGCCAATTTGGGGGTACAGTCGATCATGGAGATTTTCAGGGATTATCAGGCGGCTAATGCCAAGGCATATGAGCCGGTTAATGAACCGGAAGATGAAATCATATTGGAACCGGAGGTAGTCGAACATACCCCGCCACCTGAGGAGGAAGTATTTTTTGAAGAAGAGCCGGTAGTTGAAGTCAGTGCCTTGGATTTGTATATTGACAGTTTGCTTTCCGAGATGACACTTGAGCAAAAAATAGCCGGTTTGTTTATCATCACCCCGGAAGCCCTGACCGGGACTATTAATGTGACAAGGGCGGGTAATACCACCAGGGAAAAACTCGAGGAGTATCCGGTCGGCGGGTTGGTTTATTTTGCATCCAATATCCAATCAACCAGCCAACTAAAAGAAATGCTTGAAAATACAGGCGATATGAGCGAACACCCGATTTTTCTTGCTGTTGATGAAGAAGGTGGAACGGTGGCACGACTGGCAAATAAAAATTTGGCGGAAAAAGTTGGTCCGATGGCAGATATCGGGGCGACTGAAGATCCCCAAAACGCTTTTGAAGCCGGAAACAAAATTGGTACATATATGGGTGATTTTGGTTTTAATGTCAATTTTGCCCCGGTTGCGGATGTTGTTATGAATCCCGAAAACAATCCAATGGGTTCCCGCACTTTTAACCCCGACCCGGCAGTTTCAGCCGAGATGGTGAGAGCATTTGTCCGTGGGATGAAAGAGGCCGGTGTCAATTCGACGCTCAAGCACTTCCCCGGACTTGGTAATACAACGATAGATACTCATGTCGGCATGGCGGTAACTGAACGCACCCTTGATGAAATGCGTGATTTTGAGTTCCTGCCTTTTATTGCCGGAATAAATACCGGGGTTGAGTTTATTATGATGGGACACGTCTCCGCACCAAATGTCACCGGCGACAATACTCCGGCGACAATTTCCAAAATGATGGTTACCGAAATTTTGCGTGATGAGCTTGGTTTCGATGGTATTATCATCACTGATGCGATGAACATGGGTGCAATCATTGAATATTATACTGCGGCCGAAGCAGCTGTCCGCGCCTTACAAGCCGGTGTTGACATGATTCTGATGCCTGAAAGTTTCGAGGAAGCATTTATCGGAGTATTGGAAGCGGTTCAAAACGGTAAGTTAACCGAAGAGAGAATTAATGAATCGTTGAGTCGCATTTACCGGGTTAAATATGCTGGGTAAATTTCCGAAGATAAAAATTCAAAAATATGCACTTGACAATTAAGAAACGGTAATGTATATTAATATTTGTCCTGAAAAAACCATATTCATAGTCAGAAAGTGGTGGGGACAAATTGCGCGAGTGGCTCAGTGGTGGAGCACGACCTTGCCAAGGTCGGGGCCGCGGGTTCGAGTCCCGTCTCGCGCTTACTGAAACCCTTGTAAATCAAGGGTTTTTGTTTTCTAAAAGTGGACACCTGTGGACACTAATCCACATAAATCCTTTTTTGCTTCTAAAATCTTATTCCTTGTTTCCTTTTTAGCTTGAAAGTTTACTATGTATTCATATGTTTGCTTGATGTCACTATGACCCATGAACTCACGTATCATCTCGACCGGGACACCATTGGCATACATTTCACTTGCTACCGTCCGCCGGATATCGTGAGCGGATTTTGCCGGGGCTATTCCGGCACGTTTGCACATTTTGCGTATGGTCTTGTCAACATTCCGGCTTTTCCGGCGACCGGACCAGTCACAAAAAATATAGTCATCGCTCTGTTGCCCGGTTGATTTGTTGATGTTCTTTATTTGGTTGAGCAATGCAAAATCATAATCATCTAAATCAATAAATCGGTCGGCATATGGATTTTTACCTTTTACATGGGGAACTACAACCACAACCTCATTATCATTGTCATCATAGATTTTGCTTTCCATTTTGTGTATGTGAACGGTCTTGTCCTCATAATCAATATCAGACCAACACAGGGCGACTAACTCCCCAATCCGCAAACCCCACCGAAATAATAATGATATTGCCAGTATGTCAATATTATTCGGGTTATTCGTTATTTCGTCAGACATAACAGCAAATAAGTTTTGCTTTTCTTCAGGAATATAGACACGGCTATTGTCTTTCATTTTTTTTGGTGTCCGGCACCCCTCTCTTTTAATTTCGATATCATCAGTATTAAAGGGATTGATAATTATGAATTGTTTTCGCTTTGCCAGTTTGAGCATATCAGTGAGGACAAACTTCATGTTGTTTAGTTCTTTTTTCGTGAGGTTATGCTCCCGGATAACATCATTGAAATAATTTTCAATAGCAACAACTGACAACTCATGCAACGGCATATTGGCTATTTTGTGCTTCATGTAATATTTTGACCAATAATCCTTGTTACGGCGAATGGTGCGGTCTGCTACGTTTTCGGCTTTCCTCTTATCAAGCCAATCAGGATATAAAGTTGTCAAGGTGCGTTCACTCGGCGCAAAATAGAAATTGTATAACTTTTTGTAAAACTCGGCTTCTGTCTTGGCTCTTACCTTTTCGATTTCGCCTTTTCCGTTGACAATCCGGGTTTGATAAAGACCTTGCTTGTTATTTGGTTCGGAAATTTTGCGCCTGTGTACTGTTAAAACTTTATCTTTTTTAAGCATATCTAAACCAAGTTTTAACGTGTCTGCTGATATTGTACCATCATTGATTGATGTATACAATAGGGTCAAGTCTGGGTGTGTCATTTGGGCACCCAAAGGGGATATATTAGCCATTGCATTATCATTATTAAGTTTGTGCATATATACCCCCTTTCTTTGGGTTTTTACTTATTTAATCCTTGTCGCAAGGTGGGGTTAAATAATCTGATTCCAATTTATCCCAATATGCGCAATCATCGTCACCCGGCATTTTGTAACAATCCTTTGGGCAACTTTCACAAACACACTCTTTTAATTCAATATCATCATCGTACATATTTTTACTATCCTTTCTACCGCTACATACGGTCAATCAAATATTTTCCGGCTTCACATCGTAGTTGTGTCGGGTGTAATAATGCCGAACAGCTTCGCGGATCATATCAACGCAAGCGTTGACTGATTGCTCGTCTGCAAAATTGAGCGATACAGTTTTGAATAAGAAAAACGGTTCTTCACCGGGCTTGTAGTCCGCCGGAGATTTGTATATAATTGCGTAATTGTGTTCATCTGCCCTGACATAGATGTCAACGACAAGTTGACCATTATCGTCATGCCGGAGATGCACGTTGACGGTAAATCTGCGCCGTACTTCGCGGATTTTCCCGGTGATTTCGGGCTTGCTTCGGTTTTCGTTGACAATATAAGTCAAGCTATGGTTGTGGCGGTCGCGCTTGCTTAATCCTATAACTTGATAAAAATAATCGCGGTACATATCGTCGATAAATGTATCAAGTGGCGCGGAATTGACAAATATTGCAAAGTTCGGCAACCACGGTTTATTCTTGTGGCGCGAATTTGTCAAGCTGTATTCCATCGGGTCAAAAACACTGCAAAACTCATCTAACCCAATCATATATCCCTTAACCTCTTGCAAAATAGCAACTTTCTCGAAGTCGTACCCATCGGCGATATCGAATGTCTTATTTTTGCCTTTTGCACTTATTTTGTGGATTCCGCGACCATTCGCACATGAAAGGGCGAGCGGGCGGGCTAGTCGGTTTTTCCCAATCCCGGCAATGCCAGATATATATAGTGATGCTAACGGTCGATTATTAACACTATTATGTTTTATCTGCTCATAACGATAATCGTCCTCGTCACCAAGAAAAATCCCTTTATTTTTTCGCCAGTCTAAGGCATCGAATCCAAGACCGTTTTTATCAAATCTGATTATCTGTTCGGCTTCGGCTATCATCATTTCGCCTGTTCTTATTTTATTGCTTATTTTGACGATTTCGGCGCGTTGGGCTTTGGCTTTCTGCCGGGCATTCTTGCGCTCCTCTCGGTCGCTCAACCGTCCGCTCATGATACCCTTGAAACCGTCAAGGTCGATATCGTCAAAAATCAATTCGCTTGTGTTATATAGATGTTTTTTGTCGATAATCGCTTGGGGCGTAATGTGTAGGAGGTATTGAGCGCAACTCGACCATGATGTGTTGATTTCGTCATCATCATCATCAACATCAGCGTCATTAGTATCATCATCAACCTTGCGCTTGACCATGTTGGTATTTTTTTCGCTTGATGTGCCAAGAGCTTTTTGTGCTTCCGTCCATGTTTTGCTGTCATTAAAATAAACAATTGCGTGGACGTGCAAAGCTATCAGATTACCATCTTTATCCATATCTTGATTATGAAAAATCAGCACGACATATTTCGCCTTCAATTTTTTAGCTGACCATTCTTTTTTCATTCGATTTTTCCATTGCGCTTCTGTTTCGTTAGTTGTCGCTCGGTCATATTCATATGACCTTTGCGGTGCAAATTTCCGACTCCGCGGAATTTTCACAGGTGCTTTGTGCATAAAAAAATCCTCGCTTTCCGTTTGGCGAGGCATATTGACAGAGTATCAAAAATTATGGTATTATAAAGCATAATCTTTAAATTATAAAAGTGCCTGCCTCGCCAAAGGAAATAAAGGTACTTTTATTTTTATTCAGTTTTGGACGGAATTTTTGAACGATTTTTTCTGAGACGTTTTGCATCGACCAGACTATATAATCTGATTTTAATGATATCCTATCACATAAATATGCACCACGTCAATATCTATACAAATCCTCTAATATCAAGGAATAAGGCATATTTATACATTCATTGTCTCTCATTTATCAGAAAAAGCATTGTATATAAAATGTATAAAAGTTCTCATATGATTATATTATGTGTATAATTATTCGAATTGTCGGAAATGTAGAAATATCATCATTGATTTTGTGCAAAATTACCATACCAAGATTTTTAGAATCCCCCCAAAGCACGTTAAAATCATAAAAATTTCCCCCAAACCAAAAATAAGAATGTTGATTTTAAGCCATTCCTTGATTTTTGCTTCCCCCAAATCGTAGAGAAACGTGGGGGCTTTTACGGAGTTTTCGCCCCCACAGGAGCAGTGTTTACAAGGGTTTAGAGGGTTTGAGGTAATCTTAAATTTCCCCCAAAGTGTCATTTTTCACTTTTTTCTATTTCAAAACAAAAAAAGACCACCGGGGAAAGGCAGAACCCCGGCAGTCATATGAAAAGGAAAAACACCACACCAACAACCAAAATCATAAATACATCAATTAGAAAATACACTCTGCCGGGCGGTGGGCTTGGGGGTTGTCAATCGCCAAAATCTCCGAAAATATGCCCGGTGCTTGTCGTGCTTGCGCTGATATTACGAGCCATCATCATAGCGTTGGCAATGGTCGGGTCTGTCTCTTTGTCTCCGGGGCTATCGGTTGATTTGTAGGGGTTGCCCCGGGCGAACAAACGTTCGTATTCATACATCGCATCATCTACTAAATTACTCATAATCTCAAACTCCTTTCATAAATTAAAGGGAATATTCCCTATCGTACAAATTATTATCAGGTGCTATTTTTTCAAACAGTTCCATCGCCGTTTTCACTTCCTTTTGCGTGTCAACAAGAGATTTATCCGCTTTGCAAAAGTCGTCAAGTTCCCGGCTCGACATCAACCGTGTAAATTGTTGAAGATTGGAAAGCAGGGAATCAATGGCGGAAGTCTTGGCTGTTACGGTCGTAATCAAACTAATAAATTTATCTTTAAGGCTTTCGACTTCTTTAGTTTTGGCGCGGTGCGTCCTCTCAAATTCACGCGACCGGTCATGTAGGTGCTTTTCTTTTTCCTTAATATCTAAAATCTTTTCAGCGACATTTTTTTGGGTATCGCTGATATACTGTTCTTTTTGCTTTAATATTTCAAAATTATGACTAATATTTTTTTCACGGCTTGAAAGGGATAATTCCCTTTTACCTAACAAAATCTCTCGTTCTGTCAATTTCTCCGCTTTATCGGCTAATCGCTCGGCTTTATCCTTGTTGATACGCTCACCGTTCAAGATTTCTAGCTCTCTCTCACTCAAAAGGGAAGATTCCGCTTTGATAGTTTCTTCATATTTTTTTCGGGCTTTGTATTCGTCTATAGTTTCGTGCCGTCTATGTGCTTTAGTTTCCATATCTACATCAAAAAATGGTTTCATGCGTTCCGACATATGCTCTTTATATTCTCTCTGCCAGATACGAAGTGTATCTTTACCAGTTACAAAATCTTTGTGCGACAACCGCCCATCAGCAGTAACCGGGGTTGTAAGGACGTGTAAATGTGGGCTACGCCTTTTTTTGCCGTCAATCTCTGTAATTTCATCAAGGTGCAGAGAATAGCCGACAAGGTTGTCATTTCCGTACCGCTCGGATAAAAAGTCAAGACAAGACTGTATAAAAACTTCATGGTCATAGTCCGGCTGCTCGTTTATATCGCCGGCTTGAAAAATCCAGTCATTAGCGACAACAGCGTCTTTTCTGACGGTTTTTTCGACCGTATCAAGCCGTGACTGCCATGCGGTTTTAACTTCTTTGGTACTTTTTGCCCTCTTGAACTCGCCTGTCTCGACATCTCTATAATATGAGAGGTTATGAGTCGTAAGGGAATCCGTAATACTTTCGCGACCGTGGTTCTGGAACCCATCATCACAATTGCGGAAATGATGGTCAACAACACCCATTCCGGCAGATGATTTTATTTTTTCGGATCTCATAGATACGGTAAAGACATCGGACATATTTCACTCCTTTCAACCATGTTATGTCAACTTGTTTTGGAATTAACGGCAGTGGTGCGACCACCCACAGCTTGCGCATTTTGCCATGTTCGTCAATGTAGCCACACCACCAACGGACTATTTAAGTATATCTCATAAGCAAAGTTATGTCAACCAGTTATTTATAAGTGGTAACTCACTCCCCTTTACTTCGTAAAGCCGTGAGGTTCTGCCTGTGACAGAACAAGGACAAAAGCAAAAACCAAAGCAAAAAAAAAATAAACCAGGTCCAAACATGGACTAGGTCTATTTTTTCTAAAATGCTATCATAAAATTTATTATATGTCATAGTTCTTTCAATCAATTTTACGATAATATACTTTTTCATCTGAATGTTCGCTATCAAGCCAGAATCCCATTTTACCGTCCTCCATTATTATTTCTACAGACGCAATATTTTCACCATAAGCAGTTAAATGAACATATCCATCTTTAATTAGCCATTCTCCTATAAAGTCAAAATCATCTTCGGTATAAGTGCTACCCCGATAAAAAAAACCAAATCCTAATGTTCCGTCTTCATTAAATTTAAAAAGGTTTCCTTTAGGGTCTTCACTACTTGTATATGAGCTATAAACACCGACGATGGGATTTATATCTTTATCCACATAAACATCGCCGATAGAATCTCCTTCTCCATCATTACCTTTTGAAACATCGATGATGGAATCTCCATTTTTATCTTCTTCATTAAAGACTTTGGATTTTACCTTACTATAATCACTATCATTGACAATTTTTTTCCAATAACCCGGATAATTATCAAACCGTAATATATCGTTATCTTTTAATATTTCTGCTTTACCCCATTTTGTAAAAACATAACCATCTTTAACTTCCCATTCGCCCATTGGGGTAAAATAACCACCCAAATAATACTCTGCTGTGCCATCTTCATTAAGCCTGTAAATAAATCCATTTTCACTTTCATAAACGCCAACAATGGATTTTGTACTAATAGAACCACAACCAACCACAACTAATAATGCGAAGCAAACTGCCATCATCAATACTAATTTCTTTTTCATTTTTTTTCTCTCCTCTTATGATTTTTGTGTAAGGGCATCCCGGTTAAGAGATGCCCCAAAGTTTGAGAAACCAAAAACGAGATGAGCGTATTTCCACACTCACCTCGTTACATTCAAGGTTAGACTACAAGCGACAACAACAATTTCCTTGTCAATGCAAACTAAATACATTATACTAAGAATTGTGTATCGCAGAGCAATCTGTATGTGTGGTAGTTAGTGCTACCGTCCATGTCTGGCGAGACTGCAATCTCGTCAGATGGTACACACTTGGGTTCCTCTATTCGGTTTCTCATAATTATACTAACATACATATTTTGACAATACAAGCGTGTTATTTCATTTTCACCTACTTTCACCGCTCCGGCGGTTTATTTACTTTTTGATTTGATTGTGGTATCATTGGGTTTGTAAACAAGAACATTGATAATTTTTTATAGGGAAATGCGATTTTTCCCGGCTCATGCGTGATTTTGGACACCAACTTGGACACTTTCACATTCAGACACGTTAAAACGTCCTTTCTATCAGCTTTTTCTTGATGTGTTTTGGTTCGAGTCCCGTCTCGCGCTTCGTAGGGAATCGCTTAAATCCAGTAAACATAAGGGTTTAGGCGATTTTTGATTTTCGGGAATTTGAGTTACCTTGAGTTACCAACCCACACATACTGCTAAGAGATTCATGAATTAACCTTGCAGTTTCCTTTTTGCCCTTATGATTTACGATGTACTCATAAGTTTGGGAAATATTTGCGTGACCGAGAAATTCTCTTATTGTTTCGACCGGAACGCCATTTGCGTGCATTTCACTGGCAACAGTACGCCGGATATCGTGAGCTGACTTAACTTCGATTTTTGCCTTGGCGCACATCTTCCGGATTACATGGTCGATAGATCTGATGGTGCGTCTGCCATTAATGCCACAGAAAACAAAATTATCAGTTTGTAAACCGGTATCCTTATTTATTGCTTTAATAATTTCGAGAATGCCTAAGTCATAATCATTTAGTGGAATAAATCTGTCACCATAAGGATTTTTCTTCTTTGTGTGGCCGACTACACAAGTGGTCATCTTACCATCTGCATTTTCTTTCGATGATTCCATTTTGTAAACATGCAGCTCATAAAATCGGAAGGTATGGGCATCGTCGCCGTTGCCAGTTTCTTCTCATCGTTGGTCACGCCGCCGAAACTGATGCCGAACTCGCTGATACTGTTTCCCCCGGTGCCGATGGCAAAAAGCTCTTCCTTGGTTTCTTCGTCCACGATTTTCAGTACGTTTGGACGGTACTTCTTGACCAGTTCCAAATCCTCCAGTGGGAATTTTGATGTTACGATGCAGCTGCTCGCTGCGATGGTAATGTTTGACATTTTTTTCCTCCTTATGGTTTTTTGCTGACATAAAAGGACTTCTGGTTTGGAAGTCCCATTAGGGTGATTAGGCTGCTTTCGGCTTCGATTTTCCGAGATGCTCTAAGAGCTTCAATACGGCTTTAACCACTGTTACCAGGGCTGCTATTATTGATAAAATTGCTTCTATCAATTTCATTTTTGCCATGTGCGCCACCTCCGTTTCCCCGCATATATGTCATTGATAGAATATATAAGTGGGATGGGGGTATAAGCGGATGGTAAAATTAGCAAAAATTAACATGAGATTGTTTAAGCATATATTCAATGGTATAATAAAAAATAAAAGATTAACTTTACATTGATAGGAGACTTTTAGAATGGATAATTTACCGGTATATTATGGAGATCAGTCGGAAGAAGCATTGAAGATAGCGCTTTCAATGGTACGCTTTAGCGGCTGATAATTGCTTAAGGGTTATTGACCAAAAAATTCAAGATTTAAACGGGCGTATGAGCAAAGGAGAATTCTTAAAAATTGAAGAGCAGTTTCTACTAGGAAAACTACACGAGCTTAAGCAAGAAATGATAGATGAACTACGCTCAGGTGAAGCGGAAATTGAAATACTAAGTGATAGGTAATGTTTTACTGAGGAAGAACAAATATGACTAATATTACAGAAAACCTCAATCGTTTTATTTTTGATGGTGAAAAACATGGGAAATTGAATCGATACTATTCATGGAATATTGTATTTGAAGATTTTTCGTTCTCAAAAGATATTAATTTTTTAGCAAGGAGTTTGAGTTTATACCTAGCAAGCTGGGGTATGATGCGTGGCTCATCGAAATTGCTTACAGATTTTAGCTATAGGGTTCATAAAGGTGCTGTTGAAATTATCGTGGATAACTATACCTTACTTTGCGACCACCCCGATAGGGATAATATTGATGATTATGTTGATAATGTTTGGAATGTAATAGTTGAGTTAAGAGGGTATTATGGCAATCATGGAGTATCAGCTACAGATACACTTCTTTCGAAAATTATGCTAGGTACAGTAGCATCAACTCCGGCATACGACCAGTATTTCAAGGAGTTTTTAAGGACAACGAACATGATACAAGCTCATGGAAAGAAATCATTAAATCAAGTATGGCGGTATTATTTCGAAAATATTTCGTATTTTATGGAATACAACTTTCCACCGATGAAGCTTATTGATATGATTGGTTTTCAATATGGATTCTTTAAGAAATAGAATAATTTTTGTTTAGTTAAAGCGTTAATCATATAGGATAGTAATATAAACCATTACTAGTAACCAAAAGTTGAGATTTGAAAGGAATCACTATGAAATTGAAAATTGAATTTTTTAACAAAGACTTGATTGATGCCATCGGCTCAGGTGTTTATGACATAAGTATTGAGGCAAACGGAAAAACAAAATCCCTTTATATAGGAGAATCGGTTTTCGTCTTAGTTAGGTGTGCGGCACATTTATATGAATTTAAGAAAAATCCTGAATATTTCGGATTTGATAACGAAAATATCAATAATGATAGCATCATCTTTAAATTTAGCCTGGTTGAAGCCATATATAATAAGAGTGACAGGAAAAAAAGAGAAGGAGTTGAAATATCTAGATGTGAGCCACTAAGCCAAAGCGGAATAAACGATCGAATGAAAGACATCGAAAGTAAGATTATCGCACTAAGGGAATTCTTAGATAATTCCGAGGAAAATTAACCATGTGTAGATCTAAAAGCGGCAAGTGATTCATTATCCTTTTATTAGCTACTTCATTTTGAAGGTATCACTAATTTTATTAAAGACGTTGTATAAGGGGATAAAACTGTACATAACTCAGATGTTATTTCGGCTTTTTCGCATTTTTATCTACATATTCCTTAGAAAAAGTGAGAAGAATGTGGGTCAAACATATTTAATTGTCATAGAGATAACTGTATAGAATCATTAATGTAGCAGAAACCAATTAAGCTAGTCGAATAAGAAATTAATTGTTAATTTTATTGAAATGTGCTATTATTAGTTAATTCAAATAAGCATCTTGCAAAAACAGTGATAAATGAAACTCAAAACACAAAAGATAAGGGAAGATTCGCAATGGTAAGTAAAAAAGCAAATCCAATTGATTTTTTTGAAAAATTAATTAAAGATGCCGCAACAGAAAGTATCAATATAATAGCGAATAATTTTACTGGTGATAGTGAAGACACTTACCATTTTTATAAAAAACATTATCAGGATGATTTATATGATATATTTTCAAAAAGTATTCTATGTAGTTTTAATGCAAACACACCAATTGAAGTTTTGTTTATATCTGGCGAGGCTGGTATTGGGAAATCTACTTTTGTTAGGCAACTATTAAAATATCCAGACACAATTATTGAATGCTTAACTGAAGGGCATATGATGCAAAGCTCATTTGTAATCAATGAAAATAGTTCAATTATATTGTTTGATGACTTAAATAATTCATTAAAAAATGACAAACAACCTAAAATTAGATTTTTGATGACTATTAGAAGAGATACTATTAAAGCTTGGAGAGAAACAGGGGTATTATATAAATCATACAAATTAAGGAAGTAGCTTTAATGATGCGTTTTTGCACTATAACTATGTAACCAAAACGGAAAATAAATTATTACCGGTATAAATGAGATTAAATAAAGTGGCTATACATGAAAATACATTTTCCCATGATAAATTTAACATTCAATTCAAAAATTGCTGTAGCTTTGAATGATATTATGCTATTGTGTTAAGCTTGTAATATGAAATAATGGAATTAAATCAGTGAAATAATTAATTTCATAATAATTAAGTTCAAGTGGCAGAGCCAAGCTGTTGCATTAATAGTTATATTTGTTGCGGAGAAGTTTATATCCCGCCGGCATTCCTCCAAAATTCAGAATTTCTTCCGATGAAATATTTTTTTGGGCACTGGCAATAACTAACTAATGCTTGATAAAGTAATTATTCTGTTTTATAATTAATTGAGGAGTAGAGCTAAGAAAGGAATGGTAAATATGCAAGCTCAAGCGTATCAAGGATACTTGGAAAATGGCTTTTTCCATACAGCCGGAAAGACAATCAAGCTTCCTGAAAGAAAAAACATGTTTGTCACAATCCTAGAGGAAGCAAATGAAGAAGAGGTTTCTGAAGAATCAAAGGATAATGAGCATGAGTTACGTTTAGCATGGCTTCTAAAGCTGGAAACAGCAATTGATTTAGCATTAACAGAAGATTTTCCTCTAATCCCGCGTTCTACGGAAATGCGAGAACCAATTAATTTAGCAGACTAAGGGGGTATAATGACTTACGCTTTAGACACCAATACTATCATCCATTATTTCAAGAAAGAGCCAAATGTTTGTGGGAAATTTCACGAAGTTATTACAAAGGGTGATAATCTGATTATACCAAAGATAGTAAATTATGAATTGCGTAGAGGGTTTAAAACATTTCATTCGCCAAATAAAGAAAAGGCTTATGATATACTAATATCCCCGGATGGGTTCTGTAGTGTTGAAGATATGGATTCAATGTCATGGGAAAAGGCAGAAGAGGTATACTCGGACTTATATCTTAAGCGTTTAACAGTGGGTGAACTGGATATTTTGATAGCATCATTTTGTCTTGCGAATGACTATACCTTGGTTACAAATAATACTAAGCACTTCAGTAATATAAGTAATTTGAAAATTGAGGATTGGGTAACACCGGCTGGAGTTCCTCAAGATAATAAATAAATGCACATTGAATACTAAATAGATATATTGCTTTAGCGATTGTAGAAGCGCGGAATGATTCGAATTTGAGTTACCAGTTGAGTTACCTAGTAATTAGAAGAACTGGACAACTCCTTTCTATCAGGTTTTTCGGTAGATTGTTACAGTTCGAGTCCCGTCTCGCGCTTACTGGATGAAAGCCAGTGAATACAAGGAATATTGGTCATTAATAACAATGAAAAACCGCTCACAAAAAGGCGGATTTTTTCATTTGGACTACTATTTGACTACTACTATTTCAAGTAAGTACGAGTATAGCGGGAGAACTCAAGAAAAACCTTATCAAAGCATTAGCAGAATTGATGAATGAAACTTATGGGGAAAACGGTATATGATATGGCAATGTTATGCAGAAAACATTTTCAGCGTTTTCGCGACTGTAAGTTAGTGAGCCGCCATGCCGTTTAACAATACCTGCGCAGATAGCAAGCCCAAGACCCGTCCCACCGGTTGATGAGCGGGACTTATCAGCCCTGATAAAAGCATCGAAGATTGTATCGCGGCATTCGACAGGAATTTCCGCACCGTCATCGGATACACTTAAAACAATCCGATCATTTACTCTGATAATTGAAGCGCGGATAAAGCTGCCGGCAGTATTATACTTTATTGCATTGTTAAGCAGATTTTCTATGGCACGTGATAATAAAGAAACATCCACCGTGGCATTAATGATATCTTCTGGTATATCTACTTTTAAAAGCAGACCTTTTGCTTCGATTTCATCAATCACAGATACACACAATTTGCGAAATAGTTCCGCGATATCAGTGTTTTCCGGTTTAAAGGTTATGTTGTCTAATGATAAAACAGTAAATAAATCATCAGCAAGGCAACTTACCCGGTCTGCTTTGGAATCAATTGCTTTTAGATATGAATAATGTTTTTCCTCTTTCACCAGCCCCTCTGCCAAAGCGTTGGCATAGGCTTTAATCGTGGCAACAGGTGTTTTGATATCATGCGAAAGGTCAGTCAGTAAGCGGTTCTTGCGTGATTCGTTAAGCTCGCGTGTTTGTGTTTCTTCATATAACTTCTGTGACATATAGTTAAACGAATCACGGATATCGTCGAATTCGGTCTTTGACTTAAAATCCTCGAGAAAAACATTTTCGTCACCATTTCTGATTTTTTCCATTCCAAAACTTAATACTTTAAGCGGCTCATTTATTTTTCGGCTTAGATATTTGCTAATGATAAAACAATTTAGGATAAAAAGTAAGGTAAAGGTTGAAACAAAAACGAAAAAATATCGGGCATATATATTTGATGCATTCAACTCAATATTGTAGGTGATTTTAACATTATTGAGTGGTTGTTTTACTAGCCACCAACTAACTTCGCCCTCTTCAGCCGGACGGATAAAACCTTGAAAAGAATTTAATTTTTTGTTGGGAATCGGATTTAGCAATTCAAATATCTCTGTCTCGGTATAACGTTTTGCCTCATCCAATTTTTTGCCTCTAATTGTTACGATTTGAAAATGAGCGTCAAGACCTTCAAGCCACATCCCCATATCTTCATTTAGTCTTGCACTGGGGCTGTCTGGATTGTCTATCAGGGCAAATGGGTCAAAAGGTGCCAAATCTCTACCAGTGAATAAAACAAAACTTGCTATTAAAGCAATAAAAAGCGAAATTACCAATAAAACCGCAAAGGTGATATAACTCGTAACCAACAATCGGAAAATTCCGCCTTTCGTTTTTATCTGCTTATTTTCCATTTGCCTAATTTCCTAACTTGTACCGAGTTTAGTTTGACTTATCACTTTATATCCCAGTCCTTTAACGGTTTTCAAAATTGTCGGGTTTTTCGGGTCATCTTCAATTTTTGCTCGCAGATTACTTATATGCATCATAAGGGTGCTGTCATTTTCGATATAATAATCATCCCACACTTGCTCATATATTTGGCGCTTAGTATATACGCGGTCGGGGTTTTTCATTAAATAGGTCAGGATTTTGTATTCGGTCGAAGTGAGTGGGATTGGTTCATCAAACTTTGAAAGCTCTCCGGCTAAAAGATCCAGCTTTAGTCCATTAAGAGTAATGATTTCAGTAGCTAACGCAGACTCCGCGAAGTCGTAACCGCGTCGCAACTGCGCTTTTATTCTGGCGGCTGCTTCTAGGGGGTTATATGGTTTGCTGATATAATCATCAGCACCCAATTCCAAGCCCAAAATTTTCTCATGTGCCTCAATTTTGGCACTTAAGATAATCACCGGGATTTTGCTTGTTTTCCGTACTTCTTTCAAGACAGTGTAACCATCCATCTCCGGCATCATAATATCGAGCAAAAGCAGATGGATTTTTTGCTCGCTGAAAATTTTTAGCGCCTGTTTTCCATTATCTGCTTTTAGTAATTGGATATTTTCTTTTTCCAGATAAAGTTCCATAACATCTAAAAGTTCAGTTTCGTCATCAGCCGCGAGGATTGTATATTTCATTATATCAACCTTTCCAAAAGGCACAAAGGTGGCACGTGAAAGTTCTTATGTGATTAGTATACACTTAAAACTGAGCCATGGCTATAAAATTCCCCAACCCATGAAGTAATACGCTTGGGACTATCGATCTGCCATCAAAAACTATTTCATTTAACACACCGAACATAATGCCGGTAATGGTTATACCTAAAAACATGAAAAGATGATATGAAATATCAACATCCATTCCTACTATCCAAAACATCCCATTGTGTAAAAAGGCAAATAAAACTGCCGAGAAAATTATCGCCGGCCATAAACCACATAATTTCTTTACCCGTTTCAGGACAAACCCCCTGAAAAAGGCTTCTTCACACACCCCATTAGCGTATAGGGTCTGGATAAATAGTGGCAGCAAAGCAAAAACCCCCATACCGGTATAAGCATTATGCTGCATTGATTCATTACCTTGGACATAAGATATATTTTCTTCGAATGCTGTTCGATTTGTGCCGAAAAGACTTTCAACAATACTTATTATGTCAATATATCTGATTGAATAAAATAAAATTGCAAAACCAAGTAATAACCATAGTGATTTTATTTTCGGTTTTGCCAAGCCAATAAAACTAAAAAAACTTTGCTCCTTACGATAAAATATGAGCCACCAAACCATGGGGATAAGCATGAATAAGATGGTATTGCCTATTAATGAGCCAATAACTTCTAACCATAAATCAAGCATTTGTGTTACCTCCTTTTTCATTAATCATAACAGGGGAAGATAAAATAGGGATAAAGCCCGATTAAAGAATAGCTAAAGATTAAATATGTTGGTTTTTATAGATTATTATAGTATAATAAAGTGTAGAATAGATGGTATATAATTTTGTTCAAATATATTTACATAGATGGTGGAGTAAAAATAACGGAAAAAATCGAGAAGTTTTCATTATTAGCTAAAGAAAATAAAAGTGAAATTACTGGCGATGAGATTGGTATATGTTTGATGAAAAAAGCACAATCGAAGATCTAAATAAAAATATTATGTTGACGGAATCAATATATGATTTTGTTGTCTACGTTTTTCTATTTCTTGACCAACTACTGCATACCAGAATAAAGCAATTGCATTCTGAATTTCTTGAAAAAGGGGATTACAGTAAAATCAACAAGGAAGCAAAAAAACTGATACAGCTTTCTTTAAGAAAACCCGATATGTTTGCCGAAGTTAAAGAGAGTTGGTTGAAAATGATTGACGTGCAAAAAGGTAATCACAAGATTGGTTTTTGCTTTGATACGTTAGTGATTTTTGATGAAAATGCTAATGAGCTATGCAATTTTGATGATAGGATAATGATAGAACTTGGACCATTGAATGGAGGAGAAACACAGCAATACGCAAAGTTTTTTTCCCTTTCTAATTATGCATTCCAAAAACACTTTATTGAAAACCAAAAACTACGCAAAGGCAGGAACTATTTAAATTATGATATGACAGGCATACATCGAGAGTTTAAAAACTTCACAGTTATCAATACCAATGTTTTAGGAGAATTTTTACCAACCGTACATAAATATAGACGGTTTGGGAATCTCTGCTCTGCCATAAACAATTCGTTGAAAGTAAGATTGTTCCCGTTTTATAAAACAGACGTATTCGATTGCAAAATAGATCGAGAAAAGAAATTATTTGATTTGTCAGAAAACGAATATTTTGCGCCATTTATTGCCGATGGGTATATTAAAGCTTTAAGCATTGCATCAACAGATGAGGTTGATATTGTTGTGTTCCCTGAATTATCCTTGAATTCAATTACATTACAAGAAATCAAGGAACATGCAAAAACAAACCCAATGGCTTTTCAAAACATAAAACTCATCTTCACTGGAAGCGTATGGAATAATGGTCAAAACATTGCATATATTTTATCAGGGAACGGAACGGTTTTGCTTGAAACACACAAACGAGAGCCCTATGAAATGTACGATAAAGAGTTAGGGTTGATAGCAGAAAATTTGAAAGAAAAAACAAATGATCTACCCTTTTTGGATGTAGAGGGAATAGGACGTATTTCCTACAGTATATGCAGAGATTTTACAGATTCTAACCGAAATACATCCATGTTTTCACGTTTAGGAGTTAATTTGGCTGTTGTTTCAGCATACACCAATAGTACGACAGGATTTATTGGTGAATCAGAGAGATTGGCTTCTAGTATTTGTATGGTCACATTGATGTCCAACTATTGTGCCGCTGTTGCAAAAGAGGAAAAACAACAACAAGTAGTTGGGATAGTTACGATACCACTAGTTGACGGAAAAAAGAAAATAGATGCACATCCGATTTTATTTCAGAAAGGGGAATGTGGATTTTGTGATAATTGTGAAATGAGCTTTTGTTATAAAGACTATGTTTTTAGAAAAGAAGAATATGAGATATATAAAGCGGACACAATGAAAGGAATGAAAATAATTTACTAAAAAGTTAGCATTGAAAAATATTTCTGTTGAATACCCAATTTCCTTATTGACTATGCAAAAAAAACTGCTATAATAATGTGTACGAAGAGTGTACAAGATAGAGAGGACTTATGACGAACCATATAATTGAAAATAAAGCTTTTTTGGAACTTTTGGGTGAGAGGAAAAGCGTTAGGGATGCAGCAAGTGAAATGCTAAAGCTTACAACCGAAGCTATTTTGGAACACACAACCAAGCAAGCTTGCCAAGAAATAAATTCTCTTTTTCCCGACATTCAAATTTTAATAGAAAGCTTTCCTATCCATTTTAGCGATGACAGCCATCAAACCAGCGCGTATTATTTGGGAGCTGTTAAAGCTCTGGCAGATTTGTTAGTGCATTTAGAGAAAGATTTAAGCGAAGTAAGGCAAGTGAATAAATTACGAAATCATAAACACCTATTTAGTCTTATGAGTTTTGTTGAAGCAAATGGGCGTGTATCTAGCGCAAAAATAAACAAGCATTTTAATTTTAAACATCGAAGCAATTTGTCGAACTTGATGAAACGAATTGATAAACACCAGTTATTTACTATTTACAAGGCTAATAAAACAAATTATTATTCACTTTCGGCAAAAGGCGAGCGCATCTTACATGAATTCAAGCGAAATTCCAAGTCAAATAGCTTGGTAGAAGATTCAGAGAGTTTTTGGTATTCTATTTTAGATCAACTAGCATTGTCAATGCAAAATTCGCATGCAATCCCTGATTATATTATTTATAATGCGAATTTGAATAGCAAAGCTAGTAAAATAAATAATTCATCATTATTGAGAATAAAAATAACAAAAATTATTCGAAATCGAAATAACTATTTACGAGAGCAAACAGCCGAACAAAAATGGATAGATATAGGTTATGACATTCATAATCATAGCCCAATTGCGGCTTCTAATTTGAAAAAAAGCACTTTTCAATATTTTACTATGGAAAATTTAAGAATGAGGAGTGCTTTTTATGAAGACTAAGAATATCAATGAACCAATTGACAATATTATTATATCTATAATGGAAAAATGCAAAATTAGTAAATTTTCAGAATTTGTTCCCGATTTGAGGGAGACTGAACAAGAGTTGCTTAATCAGTTAACTAAGGCAGTTGAGCAATGTGTAAAAGATGGAATGGATCTAAAAGCAATAGTGGAGCATTACAAAGAAAAATTTCCAAATGATTTACTTTGGGATGAACTTGAAAAGATTGTTTCAGTGAATACTCTACCATATTTGCAGACAAAATTTATTCGTGAAATGGACGCTACCAAAAGAAGCGATTTATTTCAGATGGTTTTCGAGAATATAATACTCTATAAAGAAAAAATAGAATATATTCAAGAAATATCCGGTCAAACACGTTCAGAAACTAAAATTGTAATAAAACTTTTGAATACAATACGAAATATGGTTATTACGAGGCGAATGACCGAGCGATATTTTACCGAAGAAGCTGTTGATATTTTCCAGTTGGAAAAATGCGATATTCGTTATTTATGGGAGTTATTCAATGAGCACAAAGAAACACTTATTACCAACACGTTGTTTGATAATCATGAACGGATAAAAGATGAATTATCTGAGATTAAAGAGCTGGCATATATATTAAGCGGAATTTTAAATGACGAGGAAGAAGAAGTCTAGCGGAGTCACAAGAGAAGCACACCCTTCTGGAAGAAAAAAATAACATTACCAAAATCATCGAGTATGCAAGTTATGTTATCACTATATGGTGGGTTTTTGTGATAATTGCTTTCTTATGGCGGACAGCAAATTATGTGTTTTCGGAAATGAAGATAACCCTGAATGATGGTGAAGTCATCCTTTATACCTGTAATCCGCAGATGTGCAGGGTACATAAAAACTATTTAAGGTTGCTTAAAAGGGATGACAAGGGTGTAATCACTTACGAAAGACACATCAATGAGCTGGTTATTAAGCAAATAGAATATTATTAAATAAGTCAATTCATAATTGTTAGTATGGAGAATAATGCTCCCAATGTATTAAATCACCCAAAACCTCCCATACTAACCCCATGAAGAAAATTTATCAAAATACGGATTTAATTGGAAAGTTATTATTTGTTGTTATAATCGCTTCGGCGGTTATTGGTGAGCTTGGATTCTATCAAAAGTTTTTTTGGTGGGATTTACTATTGCATTTCGTGGCTGGTTTCTGCTTTGTGAGTATCGGGTTGGGAATCGCGAAATGTGTGCCGGACTTGAAGTTGGGTCATATGCTGACTTTCGCTTTCATGTTTTCGCTTTCAATACATGTGGTATGGGAATTGATTGAATTGGGATGTGATCTTATTTTCAATTGGAATATGCAAAGGTGGCATTATCATCCCGATTATCCTGATACCTATGGTAGATTAATCAACGAGAGAACACCGGGAGTAATTGATACAATGACTGATGTTATTGCCAATATAACCGGTACGGTGTTGATGTGTATTGGGTATCTTTTTAAGAAGAAATCATATTGAGTAATAATTTATGTGATACGCATATAACCCAGTTTTATCAGAATTCTGATGGAGCTGGGTTATGACGTTTGAGTTTCCCCAAAATTGATTAAGAAAAGGCGAAGAAACCTTGGATAGACAAGGAAAAACAACCTTCATAAATTGAAATTTCGGGTTTTTGAGTCAGATTACTGTTAGCAACACAATTAATTGGC